>OJDK01000019.1_pt1 | contig 147301 bp, 114 predicted proteins | sample 1592791 | NCBI WGS metagenome assembly OJDK01 (sample SAMN05416878, study PRJEB24817) | seawater metagenome | isolation source: Sea water | place: Canada:Atlantic | collected 2013-11
TTTTGACGCTTCGCTTCCCTTCTCTGCCCCGAGTCTAACCTGCTGTTTTAGCAATTAAAAGTACCGCATTCTGCCTAATTCGCCGATGTGTAAACGCGCATGCGCGTTTACACACAAAGTCATATTTACAATTGGCACACTATCACACCTCGGTTTGACCTAACCTTCTGATTCGCTTTAAGTTTCCTAAGACTTTAGGTTCTAAACACGCAATGACAAATTGCGCCAAGCACCTAAACGCGCATTGATTCTATAAAATCCACAGATATACTGGTTGGATATCCAGTGTTTTAAAGTGAGGTGGAAGCATGGGAAGCAGTCCATTTTTGAACGAAATTCGTACGTCAATCAAGCTACGCGGTATGAGTCTTCGTACTGAAAAAACCTATATCTACTGGATTAGAGATTTCATTCGTTTTCATAATCGAAAACATCCAAATATCATGGGTGCTGCGGAGGTTATGACGTATCTTGGGTATCTCGCGGCTCGGCGCAATGTTGCCATCAATACACAAAGAGTTGCGCTGAATGCACTGGCCTATTTGTATAACCAGTTTTTGCAACAGCCTCTAGGTGATCTTGATTTTACGTTTGCGAGCAAGCCTAGGCGTTTGCCGGAGGTTCTTAGTTCTTTTGAAGTTGCTTCGTTACTTCGAGAAATGTCTGCAGGACGCGACAAGCTAATCTTTTCGTTGTTATTTGGCTCGGGACTGCGGATCACGGAATGTATACGACTTAGGGTCAAAGATTTTGATTTTACTAACGGTACTGTAACAGTGCGGGATGGTAAGGGGGCAAAAGATAGAGTAACAATTTTAAGCCCGTCACTTCGTCCGGCTATCGAGACCGAAATCTATAGTGCATTAAAGATTCAGCAAACGGACAACCAAAAAGGCGTAGGGCCCTCTATTCCCGGTGTACTGGCGAAGAAGTATCCTTCGGCCTATCGTCAGTCGGCATGGATGTTTATTTTTCCATCAAGCGGACTATGCAATCATCCAGTCACTGGTACACTCTGTCGCCACCATTTGCATGAATCTGTTCCACGAAAAGTACTCAAGCAAGCAGTCACTAATAGTGGTTTGCTACACAAACGTATTACTTGTCATACATTTAGGCATAGCTTTCCAACGGAGTTATTGCGTAACGGACGGGATAGAAGAACGGTGCAGTAATAAACACCCACAAAAAAGCCCGCGATCTTTGCAGATAGCGGACTTTTTAAAACGCTAATTAACTTACCAGCCGGTGAGTTCTTTTAGTGTTTTACCAATGTCTGCAAGGCTTTTACACGTTGCAACACCGGCGTCGTTTAGCGCGGCAAATTTCTCATCTGCTGTGCCTTTACCGCCAGAGATAATCGCACCTGCATGGCCCATACGCTTACCTGGAGGTGCTGTTACACCGGCAATGTAGGAGACAACAGGTTTAGTCACGTTAGCTTTAATATAAGCTGCGGCTTCTTCTTCTGCAGTACCACCAATTTCACCGATCATAACAATGGCTTCGGTTTTTGGATCTTCTTGGAATAACTTCAAAATATCGATGAAGTTACTACCAGGAATTGGGTCACCACCAATACCAACACAGGTCGATTGGCCAAAGCCGTAATCTGTGGTTTGTTTAACCGCTTCGTACGTTAATGTACCAGAGCGAGAAACAATACCGACTTTACCCCGCAGATGAATGTGGCCCGGCATAATGCCGATTTTACATTCGCCTGGAGTGATAACACCTGGGCAGTTTGGTCCGATTAGGCGCACGCCTAATTCGTCGCATTTAACTTTTGCATCCAGCATGTCCAAAGTAGGAATACCTTCGGTAATACACACAATCAATTTGATGCCGCCATTGGCTGCTTCAAGGATTGAGTCTTTACAGAATGCAGCCGGAACATAAATAACAGAAGCTTCTGCGCCGGTAGCAGCAACGGCATCCGCTACTGTATTAAATACTGGCAAACCTAAATGCGTTTGACCGCCTTTACCTGGGGTAACGCCGCCAACCATTTTTGTACCGTAGGCAATGGCTTGTTCAGAGTGGAATGTACCCTGCGAGCCAGTGAAGCCTTGGCAAATAACCTTGGTATCTTTATTAATTAAAATACTCATTATTTGCCCTCCGCAGCTTTAACTGCTTGTTCTGCTGCATCCGCTAAGCTGGTTGCTGCAATGATATTTAGTCCGCTGTCGGCCAGTACTTTAGAGCCTAACTCAGCGTTGTTACCTTCCAGTCGTACTACAACTGGGACTTTAACACCGACTTCTTTTACGGCACCGATTACGCCTTCGGCGATCATGTCGCAGCGTACGATACCGCCGAAGATATTAATCAATACGGCTTTTACGTTTTCGTCTGACAAAATGATTTTGAATGCTTCGACAACGCGTTCTTTGGTGGCACCGCCGCCTACGTCGAGGAAGTTAGCAGGCTTGCCACCATGCAGCTTTACAATGTCCATGGTGCCCATGGCTAGGCCTGCGCCGTTAACCATACAGCCGATATTGCCATCAAGTGCTACGTAGTTTAATTCGAATTTCGCTGCGTGTGCTTCGCGCTCGTCTTCTTGCGAAGGATCATGCATTTCTTGCAGATCTTTATGGCGATATACAGCGTTGCTGTCGATATTCAATTTGGCATCTAGGCAATGTAGATCGCCTGCTGTGGTAACAACCAGCGGGTTAATTTCTAACAATGCTAAATCTTTTTCGTGGAACAGCTTCGATAAGCCTAAAAAGATCTTAACGAATTGGCTAACTTGTTTGCCTTCAAGACCAAGTTTGAAGGCTAATTCACGACCTTGATAAGGCTGTGCACCAACCAGTGGATCGATTTCTGCTTTTAGAATTTTTTCTGGCGTTTCGTGTGCAACTTTTTCAATTTCAACACCGCCTTCTGTCGACGCCATGAAAACAACGCGACGACTTGAACGGTCAACGACAGCGCCCAAGTATAATTCTTGTGCAATATCCGTGAGCGATTCAACCAGAATACGACTTACCGGCTGGCCTTTTTCGTCAGTCTGATAAGTTACTAGGTTTTTTCCCAACCACTTATTAGCAAACTCTGCGATTTCCTCTTTTGAGGAAACGAGCTTTACACCGCCCGCTTTACCGCGGCCACCGGCGTGTACTTGAGCTTTAACAACCCAACGGTCACCACCAATTTTGTCGGCGGCTGCAGCAGCTTCTTCGGCAGTTTTGGCTGCATAACCAGTAGAAACTGGTAGGCCATACTGAGCGAAAAGCTGTTTACCCTGATATTCGTGAAGGTTCATCGCTTTTATCCTGTTGTTCAATTAATGCTGGTGTATATACAGCCATAAAACAAAGGCCCGGTAAACCGGGCCTTAGTATTATTTCTTCGTGCGGCGATTCGCTTTATGGATAGCTTGGTTATTCACAGCGAGCGCTGCTTCATGAACCGCTTCAGACACGGTTGGATGTGAGAACACCATCATACCAATGTCTTCTGCACTGGAGCCGAACTCCATCGCGATCACCATTTGCTGGCATAGATCACCAGCATTTGGCCCAATCACGCTAGCACCCCAAATACGGTCGGTTTCTGCATCAGCAATGATTTTAACGAAACCATCGGTATCTGCAGAGGCCATAGCACGACCATTTGCAGCAAATGGGAACATGCCTACATTGTATTTTTCACCGGCTGCTTTTAATTGGTCTTCGGTTTTACCAACCCAAGCAATTTCTGGGTGAGTATAGATAACAGAAGGAATTACGTCGTAGTTCAATTGCGCTTTATGGCCAGCAATACGCTCAGCAACCATCACACCCTCTTCAGATGCTTTGTGCGCCAACATTGGACCACGAACAACGTCACCTACAGCCCACACGCCTGGAGCGTCGGTTGAGCAGGTTTCATCAACGTGGATAAAGCCACGCTCATCCATATTAACGCCTGAGTCACCGGCCAATAAACCTTCGGTAAATGGACGACGACCTACAGCAACAATTAATTTATCGAATTCTTCTGACTTCTCGCCTTCGGAATCTTGGAAAGTAACGACAACGCTATTTTCTTTCAACTCAGTACCGGTTACACGCGCACTTACACGAATATCCATACCTTGTTTGGTAAATAGTTTTTGCGCTTCTTTGGCTACGGTTTGATCAACTAAGTGTAGGAAGTTATCTTGTGCTTCTAGCACAACAACTTCAGAACCTAAACGGCCCCATACGCTGCCTAATTCCAAACCAATAACACCAGCACCAATAACGCCTAAACGCTTAGGCACTTCGGTAAATTCCAACGCACCCGTCGAATCAACAACAATATTGCCCGACAAAGGCGCCGGTGGAATATTTACAGGAACTGAGCCCGTCGCAATGATGACGTTACTCGCTTCGATTACTTCGGTGTTACCTGCATGATCGGTAAATTCAACTTTTTTACCGGCTAGCAATTTGCCTTTACCTTCTAATGGAGTAACACCATTAGCTTTAAATAAGGTAGCAACGCCCATGGTCAGATTTTTTACAATCTGCTCTTTACGCTTAAGCATCACGCCGATGTCCATCGACACTTCACCAACAGCAATACCGTGAAGACCAAATTTTTCTTTGGCTTCTTCGTATTTATGCGAGCTATCGAGTAATGCTTTTGAAGGAATACAGCCCACGTTTAAGCAGGTACCGCCAAACACAGGTTTATTTTCTTTATTCAACCATTTATCGATACAGGCTGTGCTTAAACCTAATTGTGCACAGCGGATAGCCGCAACGTAACCAGCTGGCCCGCCACCGATCACTACGACATCAAACTTCTTGCTCATGTGTAATTCCTTAACCTAACTGTTGAAATACCCGTTGCTTAAATGTCTAGCAATAAACGAGCTGGGTCTTCCAGAAGGTCTTTAATGGTAACCAAAAATTGAACTGCTTCCTTGCCATCGATCATGCGGTGATCATATGACAGCGCCAAATACATCATAGGTAGAATAACTACCTGACCGTTAACGGCCATTGGGCGTTCTTGGATCTTGTGCATTCCCATAATCGCCGTTTGTGGCGGATTTAGGATTGGCGTAGACATTAATGAACCGAAAGTACCACCATTAGAAATGGTGAATGTACCACCTTGCATTTCATCAATACCCAACTTGCCATCGCGAGCACGTAAGCCGAAATCTGCAATCGTACTTTCAACTTCAGCTAATCCCATGCCATCGGTGTCGCGCAAAATAGGCACAACTAAACCACGTTCAGTTGATACCGCAACGCCAATATCCTGATAGCCGTGATATACCATATCATTGCCGTCAATAGACGCATTGACCGCGGGGAAGCGCTTCAACGCCTCGGTGGCCGCTTTCACAAAGAAAGACATAAAGCCAAGCTTAACGCCGTGCTTCTTCTCAAATTGGTCTTTGTACTTTTTACGCAGCTCCATGACTGGCGCCATATTCACTTCGTTGTACGTTGTCAGCATAGCTGCTGTTTGTTGCGCTTCGACTAAACGACGAGCAATCGTTGCACGCAAACGAGTCATTGGTACGCGTTTTTCAATTCGCTCACCATCGGAGACAAAAGCAGGGGCTGCTGGTGTTTCTTTCTTCGGCGCAGGGGCAGCACTAGGTGCTGGCGCTGCCGGTTTACTATCACCTGTTTTAAGATGATTTAGCACGTCTTCTTTGGTGACACGGCCGTCTTTACCGGTTGCAGCAATAGAAGCAGCCTGAACACCGTTTTCTTCTGCAATTTTACGTGCCGCAGGACTCATGATTACGTCGCCGGACGGTGCTGCTGAAGCAGCCGCAGCAGGTGCCGAGGTTTGTGGAGCAGACGCTTCAACAGCACCCTCAACAAAAATAGCTAGAACTTCATCACTTAATACAACATCACCCTCTTCTTTCAGTACGTTTTTCAACATACCGTCAGCAGGTGCGACTACTTCAAGTACCACTTTATCAGTTTCAATATCGACCAATAGCTCGTCGCGCTGAACTGCTTCGCCCGGCTTTTTATGCCAAGTTGCCACTGTGCCATCCGCAACTGACTCAGGAAAAGTGGGTGCCTTAATTTCGATGCTCATTAGTTTTTCCTTAATATTCCTGATTTGCCTAGCCCGCTAAATTTAGGGCGTCACGAATTAATTGTTCTTGCTGCTTCAAATGCAGCGCCATGTAACCTGCAGCCGGCGACGCAGATAAATCGCGACCAGCGTATTTCAAATGTAGTTTCGGATTTAAATCTTCCGCCACACGACGCATATGATGCTGACTACTAAACCAAGCTCCCATATTCATTGGTTCTTCTTGCACCCAATAAATCTCTGAAGCATTTGTAAATTTAGATAGTAGTTTAGTCAATTGTTTCGCAGGGAACGGATAAATCTGTTCAATACGTACAATCGCAATATTGTCGATTTCTTCTGCGCGACGACGTTCTAATAAGTCGTAATATACTTTGCCGGAGCACATTAAAATCCGATCTACTTTTTCCGGCTCGATCTGATCAATCTCATCCAGACAAGTGCGGAAACGACCATCGGTTAATTCTTCCAATGTGCTTGTCGCTAACTTATGACGCAACAAACTCTTAGGAGACATAACCACTAGCGGCTTACGCAACGGACGAATCGCCTGACGACGAATCATGTGATAAACCTGAGCTGGTGTAGAAGGGACACAAATCTGAACATTGTGTTCCGCACATAATTGCAAATAGCGCTCTAAGCGAGCTGAAGAGTGTTCTGGGCCTTGACCTTCATAACCGTGCGGTAACAACATGGTTAAGCCACATAAGCGACCCCACTTGTGTTCACCACTGGAAATGAATTGGTCGAATACCACCTGCGCGCCGTTCGCAAAGTCACCAAACTGAGCTTCCCAAATCACCAATGTTCCCGGTGTTGTAGTCGCATAGCCATATTCAAAACCTAACACAGCTTCTTCAGATAAAAGCGAATCGTACAATTCAAAAGGTGCTTGGTCCGCACTCAAATTCGCGATTGGAGAATAAGCAACGCCGTCTTTCTGATTGTGCAAAATTGCGTGGCGATGCGAGAACGTACCGCGACCAACATCCTGACCAGTAATACGCACGGCATGACCTTGATCAACCAAGGTTGCATAAGCCATTACTTCTGCAAACCCCCAGTTGATTGGCATGGCACCCGCCGCCATACGACGACGGTCTTCCATAATTTTCTCAACTTGGCGCTGCACCTGAAATCCGTCTGGGATTTCTTGCATTTGATGCGCTAATTCCTGCAAACGCTTAACGTCGAAGGTGGTATCAGCTTTGGTTGTCCATTCGTGGCCCAAATAAGGAGTCCAATCAACAAACAACTCGCTGTTTGGTTCTTTAACCAAACTTTTAACCACGTGTTGACCATTATCCAGTGCAGTTCGATATTCTTCTTCCAACTGCTTGCTGTACTCTTCTGTCAGGGTACTTTCAGCAATTAATCGCTCGGCATACAAAGTACGCGTGGTCGGTTGCGCTTTAATTTTTGCGTACATTAATGGCTGAGTGCCTGATGGCTCGTCCGCTTCGTTATGGCCACGACGGCGATAACAAACCAAATCAATCACAACGTCTTTTTTGAACTCGTTGCGATAATCAACCGCTAATTGAGTCACAAATAATACTGCTTCAGGGTCATCGCCATTAACATGAAGAATTGGCGCTTCTACGATTTTTGCTACGTCGGTGCAATATTCCGTGGAACGAACATCTTCACGTTTTGAAGTGGTAAAACCAACTTGGTTGTTGATTACGATGTGAATCGTACCACCCGTTTTGTATGCGCGTGTTTGCGATAACTGGAAGGTTTCCATTACAACGCCCTGACCAGCAAAAGCGGCATCACCGTGGATTAATACGGGAACAACTTTTTCGCCAGTTTTGTCTTTACGACGATCTTGACGCGCACGAACAGAACCTTCAACAACAGGGGATACGATTTCCAAATGCGATGGGTTAAATGCCAACGCCAAATGAACTTCGCCGCCAGACGTCATTACGTTTGAAGAGAAGCCTTGATGATATTTAACGTCACCATGAGATTGATACGATGCCTTACCATCAAACTCATCGAATAAATCAGACGTTTTCTTACCTAAGGTGTTAATCAAGGTATTTAAACGACCACGGTGCGCCATACCGATAACAATTTCTTTAGCACCGTAAGTTCCGCTACGTTGGATTAATTCATCCATTAACGGAATTAAACTTTCGCCGCCTTCCAAACCAAAACGCTTAACACCTGGGTAACGTGAACCTAAATATTTCTCTAAGCCTTCGGCTGCGGTTAGGCGCTCAAGTAAATGTAGTTTTACTTCTTCACCGTATTTAGGGTGTGCACGTACACTTTCTAAACGTTGTTGAAACCAACGTTGCTCAACAGTGTTAACGATGTGCATGTATTCAGAGCCAACGGTACTGCAGTAGGTGCGCTCTAATGCATCAACGATGTCTTTAAGAGGAGCTTCAGCCTGACCAATAAACAACGAGCCAGTCTGATATACCGTGTCTAAATCTGCGCGGGACAACCCATGAAACTGCAAATCTAAATCGGGTACAGATTCACGAACCATTAATCCTAATGGATCGAGTTTAGCGTGCTGGTGACCACGGCCACGATACGCATTAATTAATTGTAGAACTTGAACTTGCTTCCGTTCGAAATCACTACTTACCGACCCTTGTGAAGCTGGACGAGAGCGGTGTTGATTTTTTGAAAGAAGTAAAAATTGTTCCCGAATGGGCTTATGGGGCGTGTCGACTGAAGTTGATTCATCAACTCTGGGTAACTGATCAAAATAGTTACGCCACTCTTCCGGCACTTCATTAGGATCCCTAAGGTAAGTTTCGAAGAGTTCTTCTATATAGGCAACGTTACCTCCCGATAACTGGGAAGTACTCCATAGTTGCTCCATTGTATGCTCGTGCATTTACGACCACCCTGTTTAATACATAAACGAGGGAATCACCCACAGAGTGTACGCACCGACTCTAGCGCAAGGCGAGATAGAGGGCCGACCGGATAGATCGCGAGGCCTCTGAGATGACCGGGGATGCCCCGTTCCCTCAACTAAAGATTTAGCTTAGTCAAAAATAGGACTTTGTGAGTTCTATTTTTAAAAAATGTTAACGTAAGTGGGCTGTATGTCCAGCCCAACTTACGTCTAATACCACTAGAAGGTCTGTGATATCGTTTTACAGCTGCTGAGAAAGCAACATATTACGAATGTGACCAATGGCGCGAGTTGGGTTCAAACCCTTAGGGCACACATTGACACAGTTCATAATGCCACGGCAACGGAAAACACTGAATGGATCGCTCAATTCCGCCAATCGTTCTTGTGTCATCGTGTCACGGCTATCCGCTAAGAAACGGTATGCCTGCAACAAGCCAGCAGGACCAACAAACTTATCTGGGTTCCACCAGAAAGATGGGCAAGAGGTTGAGCAGCATGCACACAGAATACACTCGTACAAACCGTCTAACTTCTCACGCTCTTCTGGAGTTTGCAGACGTTCGATAGCCGGAGCTGGTGTATTGTTCACCAAGTAAGGCTTGATCTTTTCGTACTGCTTGTAGAACAAAGACATGTCGATAACCAAGTCACGAATAACTGGCATACCAGGTAATGGACGCAGCACTAGCTTGTCCATTTTGCCTTTTGTTGCTTCAGAGATTGGCGTAATACAAGCCAAACCGTTCTTACCATTAATGTTCATGCCATCGGAGCCACATACGCCCTCACGGCAAGAACGGCGGTATGAGACCGATACGTCCTTCTCTTTTACTAAGTTCAGAACATCCAGAACCATAAGATCTTTTCCCGCAGGGAGAGCAATCTCATAGTCTTGCATGAACGGCGCTGCATCCTTTTCAGGGTTGTAGCGATAGATACTAACTAACATAACAACACTCCCCGATTAATAGGTACGGATTTTCGGTTGGAACGCTTCCATGGTTTTGGGAGCAAAGTTCACCGCGCGCTTGCCGATGGTCTTAGTCTGAGGAATATACAAAGAATGGCATAACCAGTTCTCGTCATCGCGCTCAGTAAAGTCATTACGAGCATGCGCTCCGCGAGACTCTTTACGCTCAACCGCTGCTACCGCAGTTGCATAAGCTGTTTCGAACAGATTATCCAACTCAAGTGCTTCGATACGGGCGGTGTTAAACGCTTGGCTCTTATCTTCAAGCACAGTTTTCTTAACGCGCTCACCGATTTCATCCAGCATTTTCAAACCTTTTTCCATGCTTGGACCGTCGCGGAATACGCCGAAGTACAATTGCATAGTCTTTTGAAGATCCGCACGCACTGTCGCCACTTTCTCGCCAGTCGTCGAAGTATTCAGACGATTCAAACGAGCCATTGCGCGTTCGATATCTTCGTCAGATACGTCAGATGTCTCAAAACCATCTTTAAAGCTTTGTTCAACGCGTAAACCAACGGCACGACCGAACACGACCAAATCAAGCAATGAGTTACCACCCAAACGGTTTGCACCGTGAACCGATACACACGCGATTTCGCCAGCAGCGTATAAGCCCTCAACCACAACGTCATTGCCCTCAGCATCAACAGTCAGCGCTTGACCACCGATGTTAGTCGGCACACCGCCCATCATGTAGTGACAGGTAGGAACAACAGGGATTGGTTCTTTCACAGGATCTACGTGCGCAAACGTACGAGATAGCTCAAGAATACCAGGCAACTTAGCATTAAGAGTTTCTTCGCCAAGATGATCCAGTTTCAGGAACACGTGATCGCCGTCTTCCCCACAACCACGGCCTTCTAGAATTTCTAGAACCATAGAGCGAGCAACAACGTCACGACCAGCAAGGTCTTTCGCGTTTGGAGCATAACGCTCCATGAAACGTTCGCCGTCTTTGTTGATCAGGTAACCACCTTCACCACGACAACCTTCAGTTACCAATGTACCTGCGCCAGCAATACCCGTTGGGTGGAACTGCCACATTTCCATATCTTGCATTGGTACACCAGCACGCAACGCCATACCAACGCCGTCACCGGTGTTGATCAATGCGTTTGTCGTAGACTGATAAATACGACCAGCACCACCTGTCGCTAAAACAGTTGCCTTAGCTTTGATGTAGCTCGTTTCACCAGATTCGATATCAATCGCGATAACACCAGCAACCTGACCTTTAGAGTTTTTCACTAGATCAACGGCATACCATTCGTTTAAGAATGTAGTACCGCCTTTCAAGTTACCCTGATACAGGGCGTGTAATAGTGCGTGACCTGTACGGTCAGCAGCAGCACAAGTACGAGCTGCCTGAGTAGGATCGTTTGGACCCTTAGATTGACCGCCGAAAGGACGCTGATAAATACGACCTTCTTCAGTACGAGAAAACGGCAAGCCCATATGCTCTAGTTCGAACACGGCTTGTGGACCTACTGAACACATATATTCAATAGCGTCTTGGTCACCGATGTAATCGGAACCTTTAACCGTGTCGTACATATGCCAGCGCCAATCATCATTCGGATCATTGGAAGCGATAGCACAAGTAATACCACCCTGCGCCGACACAGTGTGTGAGCGAGTTGGGAAAACTTTAGTCACACACGCGGTTTTGATGCCAGCTTCAGTCAACTGAAGTGCTGCACGCATACCCGCACCGCCGCCACCGATAACGATAGCGTCAAAAGACATTGTTCTGATTTTTGTCATGACTTACACACTCCAGAGAATGTCGATGCCCCAAACTAGGTATGCGAATAAAAACGCCGCGGTCACTAGTTGGAAAGTAAAACGAACTGCGGCTGCTTTTAGGTAGTCAGTAGAGATAGTCCACATACCAACCCAAGCGTGCGCGCAAATGGAAATCAGAGTTGCCAAACTGAAGACTTTCATCCAAGTCTGAGCGAACAATCCTTGCCATTCTGCGTATTGCAGATCCGGAGAGGCGATCACAAAGCCAAGCAGGAACAGAGTGTATAGAGCGAGAATTACGGCAGTAAGACGCTGAACCACCCAATCGTATAGGCCACTACGACCTAAGTTTGTGACACTTGCTACCATACCCAGACTCCCGCCAAAACGATCACGATTGTGCCCAACACCAAGGTGATGATGGCACCAGTACGTCCGCCTTCTTTGGTTTCACCAATTCCCATATCCATCAACAAGTGCTTAACACCTGCCACCAAATGGTAACCAAGAGCAGATAAAATGCCCCAAGTGATGAACTTAACCAAACCGTTATCAAAACCCGCTTTCAGATCAGCAAAAGACTGTTCTGATTCTAGAGAAGCTGCTAGTGCGCCTAGCATGAAAGCTACAGCGAAAAACAGGATAAACCCAGACACACGGTGAATGATGGACGCCTTAGCAGGAAGTGGGAGGTCAATAGTAGTCAGATCTAAATTTGTAGGTCTATTGCTATTCACGGCTCTTATTCACTCTCATATGGGCTCAGACTTCTGAAAATTCAGAGCTAAGCACAGGCTCAAGAAGATTGCTCAAATCGCTGTACAAGTTTTGCACAACTTTTGGGCTGCGACAAATTATAGTCACCGCGGCGATGTTTTACAAACCAAACTGACGCTATATCTATACAAACTAAGACCTTAGGCGAAGGAAGGTTACAAACAGAACCATCTATACTTGACTGTAATGTAGGATACTGAGAAACGTGACAGGTAATTGACAAACAAAGTTCAGAACCTATAGTTGTCCCCCTTATTTTGAAGTAACGCCTTTAATTAAGGTGCTCTGAATAGTCGTCTGAGAATAATCGTTTGATTCCAGAGAAGGCTCAGCCATAGCAACTAATTAGCTTGTTACAACTGAGATTCCCGGAGTGCTTGCAGAGACTCCTTAAGGTTTAAATTAGAACAGTAGGAGGCCTATCCATGGCTGACAAAAAAGCAATACTGAAGGTTGATGGCATTGAAGAAGCATTGGAATTACCAGTGTATGAAGGCACTGTAGGGCCAGATGTTGTTGACGTTCGTAGTCTGACTGGTAAAGGTCTATTTACCTACGATCCTGGCTTTGTATCGACCGCCGCGACTGAATCTAAGATCACTTATATCGATGGTAACGCAGGTATTTTATTGCACCGCGGTTACCCTATTGATCAGCTTGCTGAGAAGTCTGATTACCTAGAAACTTGTTTTTTACTATTGCACGGTGAACTACCGACTGCAGCAGAAAAGCAAACCTTCGTAGACACCATCAAAAACCACACCATGGTGCACGAGCAATTGAGCCATTTCTTCAATGGCTTCCGTCGTGATGCTCACCCAATGGCAGTTATGTGTGGTGTTGTTGGAGCACTTTCTGCGTTCTATCACGACTCGTTAGATATCCATGATGAACACCACCGCATGGTATCTGCGCATCGCTTGATCGCAAAAATGCCAACATTGGCAGCAATGGTATACAAGTATTCTATTGGCCAGCCGTTCATGTATCCAAAGAACGAATTGAGCTACTCAGAAAACTTCTTACACATGATGTTCAACACCCCATGTGAAGACACCAAGATCAGCCCTGTTCTAGCAAAAGCAATGGATCGTATTTTCTTATTGCATGCTGACCACGAGCAAAACGCTTCAACGTCTACTGTGCGTTTGGCTGGCTCAACGGGTGCTAACCCATTCGCATGTATCGCTTCTGGTATTGCGGCATTGTGGGGCCCTGCTCACGGTGGTGCCAACGAAGCTGTGTTGAAAATGTTGAATGAAATCGGTGATGAATCCAACATCGACGCCTTCGTTGCCAAAGCAAAAGACAAAGATGATCCATTCCGCCTAATGGGCTTTGGTCACCGCGTTTATAAAAACTTCGATCCACGCGCCAAAGTAATGAAGCAAACGTGCGATGAAGTATTGGCAGAGCTCGGCATGGAAGATGATCCATTGCTGAAAATTGCTATGAAACTGGAAAAAATCGCTACTGAAGATGAATACTTCGTTAAGCGTGGCTTGTATCCAAACGTCGATTTCTATTCAGGTATCATCCTGAAAGCCATCGGTATCCCAACTGAAATGTTCACCGTTATCTTCGCAACCGGCCGTACTCCAGGCTGGATCGCACATTGGAACGAGATGATCAGCAGCGATTACCGTATCGGTCGTCCGCGTCAGTTGTACACTGGTCACACCATGCGTGATTACCCGACTAAATAAGCTGGGTAGATCACTATCATGCCGAAAGGCATAACAAAAAAGCCGCTCATTGAGCGGCTTTTTTGTATTCAAACCCTGTCAGTTACAAGGAGCTTTCAATGATAAAAACCACAGACAAAATTCATTTTATTGGCTTAGGCAATATGGGATTTCCGATGGCAGGCCACCTTGCTAATGCAGGGTTTAATGTCAGTGTGTTTAATCGTACTCCGAGTAAATCCTCCAACTGGCTAGAGAATTTTTCGGGAACCGCCCTATCCATACCAACGGCCAATATCGAAAGCTCTAATGTGGTTATTCTGTGTGTCAGTAAAGACGAAGATGTGCGCGAATTGCTTACTGGAGATAACGGTATAATATTCAAATTATCAGCCAGTACCGTCATCATTGATCACTCGACAACCAGCGCCCAATTAGCCATCGAAATGGCCAATGCAGCCTCTGAGTATGGTTGTTTCTATGTCGACGCTCCCGTTTCTGGTGGTCAGCAAGGCGCAATTAATGGCCAACTCAGCCTTATGGTGGGCTGCCCAGCGGAGGTGTTTAAACAAGTCCAAACTGCAACAGCACCGTATACAAAGGCTATTGTACATATGGGCCCCGTTGGGAGCGGACAAAAAACCAAAATGGTTAACCAAATTTGTGTAGCAGGACTGATCGAGGCTCTAGCTGAAGGTCTTTTCTTCGCTGAACAAGCTGGTTTAGATACCCAGAAAGTAATGGACGTGGTTTCTCAGGGGGCGGCCAGTAGCTGGCAACTCGTTAATCGTCATAAAACTATGATCGCGGGTGAGTATGAACACGGCTTTGCCGTTGATTTAATGCAAAAAGACTTGGCCATCTGCTTGCAAGAGGCATCTGAATTAAATATCGAACTACCCGCAACACGAGCAGTCAGTGGATTTTATGCCGACCTACAAGCCGACCAGTTAGGGCACTGCGATACCTCTGCCCTACTCCTACGCCTACAAAAGAGAAAATCAGCGGGCTAACCTGACACCCATCACGCCCAAGCATCCCACTGACACAAACTCATCTATGCTAATTAAAGAATAGCTTGAGTGAATCACCATGAACCAAACGCTGCGTCACACTCTAGAGGGGCATACTGCAGCCCCCGACCAACTAGACTGGAGTCAAATCCACGAAACGCTGGCAATGCTGGCGCTCGCCGTCGCGCAAATAGATACGTCCTTAGTGGAAGGCAACAATTCAATTAATTCCCTTACGGCAAGCTTTACCCGAATGGCCGACCACACTCAGCTAATTATTGATCGAGTTACCGCGCTGGATGCAGGGGTAGGCAGCGAAATCGCCGATTCTGCGCGTATCATTCAAAGCGAAGTGATGAGTGCGATTGTCGCTTTCCAGTTCTATGATCGCTTAACACAACGAATGGAACATGTTGGCGATAGCCTTGAGCGCACAGGCCACCTAATATCCAATCCAGAAGAGCGCTACCACTTGGCGTCTTGGAAAACGCTGCAAAATCATATTAAAAGTAATTACACCATGGAGGCAGAGCGCATTATGTTTGAACACATTATGGCCGGGCACTCCATTGCTGAAGCACTACAAATTTATCATCATAACTTTAATGCAGAAATGAAGGACGACTTCGATACCAGCGATGATATCGAATTATTTTAACCATCTTAATTGCCGCTATTTACGTTGAGCCTTTGCCGAGGCAAAGCCTTTCGCTGCCATAAAAATACAAAGGCGTTAGTGTGCAAGTCAAAATCGACGACCACCAGCAGTAATCGTCATATTTTTTTTGATTTTTAAATCATTCCAAGGCGTTTTTTCATTAAGCGCTGAACTTCGTTGGCCATAGCTTCGGGCGCAAATTTCGACAAAAAGCCATCGCAACCCACTTTCTCTACCATCGCTTTATTAAAGTTACCTGATAAGGATGTATGCAATACAACGCAGCTATTCTTCAACTCGGGATCTCGACGAATTTCAGTCGTGAGCATATAGCCGTCCATTTCAGGCATTTCGGCATCGGTAATGATCATCATCAAATTATTTTGGATATCGCGACCTTGTTCTTTCCAATGCATGAGCAGTTGATACGCCTCAAGACCGTTGTGTGCCTCGATAATATTAAGGCCCATTGGTCCAAGTACCTGCCTCATTTGTTCAATCGCGACCTTAGAGTCATCAACAATCAAAATATCCTTGCCATGAATGCGCTCTAACAGCTCTTTATCGTAAATTTCGGGTGATAATTGCACGTTGTATGGTGCAATTTCAGCCAGCACTTTCTCTACATCAATAATTTCAACGATGCGATCATCAATACGAGTAATTGCCGTTAAATAGTGCTGACGCCCTGCTCCGCCCGGAGGCGGCAAGATTTCATTCCAATTCATATTCACAATACGATCGACACCACCCACCAAAAAGGCCTGCACCGTCATGTTGTACTCAGTAACAATGATAGTGGCCTCACTGTCCGCGGTTTTTAAGGTGCCCATTTGAATTGCTTGACGCAAGTCGACCACAGGCACGGTTTGTCCGCGTAGGTGAGTTACACCTCGTACAACGGGATGACGATCAGGAATCTTAGTCAAAGGCGGTAAACGCATGACTTCCTGCACTTTAAATACGTTAATCGCAAAGTGTTGGCTGCCACCAAGGTGAAACAACAACAGCTCTAGGCGATTCTGCCCAACCAGCTGCGTGCGGGCGTCAACGCTACTTAGCATACCGCTCATAATTCACTCCAACGTTCTTATCTTTCAGAAGTGTAGACAAGCGAAACGAAAACGCATGAAAAACCCGTCTACACTAATATCAATATTTGAAGAATGCAGGTCTCGATCTGCGATGAACGGAGCTATTACATGAAGCAGCAACCCCTTCCACTGCTCGCCCGCCAGCCAATTCTTGATAGAGAGTTGCGGGTGGTAGCGTATGAGCTGCTTTGTCGTCCCATCCCAAGCGATAACTTAGTGTGGCAAAGCGCCAATGGCGATCAGGCAACGAGTGAAGTCGTTATCGGCGCTATGCACGAAATTGGCTTAGAGCTTGTGACTGGTGGCCTCCCCGCTTTTGTCAATTTGACCGAGCAGTGGCTACACACACCACTGGCCATAGAACCCGATCACTTGGTCGCTGAAGTGTTAGAACACATTAAGCCGACAGCTGCGAACATGGCTGCGGTGCAAATTCTCCGCGACAAAGGCTATCGCATTGCTATAGATGATTACATTGGCGGTGCAGAGCAAAGCCTTTGGCTGCCTTTGGCTGATATCGTTAAAGTCGATTTGCTCGGGTTAGAAAATATGGAGAGGCTCGGCGAGTTAAAAGATAAATATCAAAGACCTGGACTTCAGTGGCTGGCGGAAAAAGTCGAGAACTACAATCAGTATGAATACTGCAAAACGATAGGTTATGACTTATTTCAGGGCTATTTTTATAGCAAACCGATGATTTTGTATGGCCATCGCTTACCCGATAATCAAATGGCGGTGCTGCAACTGCTGCAAGCACTAAACCGCAAAGATGCCGACATTACGGAAATTGGTAAGATTTTACAGACCGATCCGCAGTTGAGTTTTCGTCTATTGCAGATGGTGAACTCCAGTGCGATGGGGTGCACAACAAAAGTAACCTCCATCCAACGGGCAATTATGATGCTCGGCCTAGATCGAATTCGTAACTGGACCAGCTTATTGGCGCTCGGCCGTCTAGACAGCAAACCTCGAGCGCTACAAGAGCAAGCCATGACACGAGCCTTTACCGCGCAAGAGCTTGCAGGCAGCAATCCCTCCCTAGAGCCTGACACAGCTTTCACATTGGGTTTATTTTCGCTTCTCGACGCATTCATGGACGTCAGCCTTGAAGATATCTGCTCACGATTAGTCCTTCCCGATAACTTGAGTGAGGGACTACTGCGCCACGAAGGCCAATACGGAGCCCTATTACAGACACTTCAGCTTATCGAAAAAGGTGAATGGAATAAGATCCCGTGGAAGTTAATCGGAATTACGCCCGACCAAATGAGCCCGTTATTAAAACGCGCTTTGGTACTCACGCGTGACGCACTTTCAATACTGGCATAAAACACAAACCGATATTAGGCGGTGCGCACCAGCGCTGGCTGAACAGTCGTACTGGTCTCACCTACCGGTAACGAATAATGCTGATGCCAAATCTCGCGATAACGCAAAGCTTCTTGCTGCCACTGAGTATCTGACCATGCCAATAATGGCTGACAGATAGCTCGAATACGATCTTCAAATATCATTCCGCCGTCTTCCACCAGCAGCCCAATGCGCGTGCGACGCAATAGTAAATCATCAAGATGAACCACAGACTCATGCGCAGCAGCCCAGCGCAACTCTGCCCACAAAGCACAAGAACCGGGGACTTCGGACAATTCATTCTCCTCGGCTTCGGCTAGCAACTGATTTAAATCCGAACCGTAGTGGCCACCCAAACGTCGCTGTTGTTGCGGTGTTAAGACGCTAAAGCGTGGATGCGAGGTATCTGCGGGAGCCAAAACGGCGGCATCGTCGTCTTGATCGGGCATATCCGGTAAATAAGCCTTAGCCGTATTGAGTACATCCAATGCGATCAACCGAAAAGTCGTTAACTTACCGCCACTCACAGTGACTAGACCTTGATCATCCCAAATTGAATGATCGCGCTTTTCCTTCGATGGGTTAAGGGCGCCCGAAGAAACCAGAGGACGAACACCGGCCCAAGATGAAATTACATCATTACTGGTGATATGAGCATCGGGATACTGATGCGCTAAGAGAGCCAACAAATAATCCAATTCTTGCTGGGTCATAGTGGCCTCAGTATTGGATGTATCTGGGTGATCTAAATCGGTTGTTCCTACAACAGTGCGACCTTCCCATGGGTAAACAAAAATGGGACGCTGATCCTGAGGATGCAATACGGTTAGCGATACCGGAACCGGTAATTTTTCTGCAGACAGTACGATATGGCTACCTCGAGCAGGCCGAATTTGCGCTTGCTCTCCCTCTTGGGCTCGCAGAACATCAGCCCATGCACCCGTTGCGTTGACTACGGCGTTGGTAGATAACGTAATCCGTTCACCGGTCAGTTCATCGGTAATATGTACCGCACTGACTTTACCGTCGCTACGTTCAACGCCCGCTACAGCAGCGTAATTGATAACTTCTGCGCCATCACGTATCGCCTCATGCAATACACGCATAACTAGACGAGAATCATCGGTCACCGCATCAGCGAATTCAGTACCACCCAACAGCCCCTCTGTCGCTAAGCCCGGCAACATCTTGCTTAATTCAGTGGCATTGTGGAATTTACGGTAACGCTTACCAGCTAAAAAATCGTAAACCATCAATAACAGACCAAAGATCTTTGGTCCGGGGAAGCGCCCTTTGTAATGCGGCATAATGTAAGGCATTTGGTCAACCAGACCCGGAGCTTCGCGCATTAGACGCTCGCGTTCGCGCACAGAGTGAAGCGTCGTTTTGATATCCCCCTGAGCAATGTAACGCAGCCCACCATGAACCATTTTTGATGACCGACTGGATGTGCCCCAGGCAAAATCTTGGCGTTCAACGAGTAACACACGTAAACCTCTGCGCGCAGCCTCCCGAGCAATTCCCGCGCCCGTTATGCCACCACCAGCAATTACCAAATCCCACGTTTGGGCGCAAGTTGAGAGCCGCGCGGCAATATTTGTTGAGCGCCGAACATCCCAGAGATCACTAGTGTTTTCGCACTGTTTCATCAAGTTAATACTTCCTATCGGTGGCTCTGTACATTCTGTTACAGACTTAATCTTGCCGCATTGCCTAACAGTCCGTCAGTATAGCAGCTGGCCTCACTGGAAATTTGTCTGTTTCAGTCTGGTTCTAAAATAATAGTGACAGTAGTTTCAGGCCTGCTATGAAAAATAACAACAATTTGCTAGGCAGTGCATCAACGGCCGTAATGCGCCAGTTTTTGCATGCCGCTCGTGATTACGGCATTGAACCAGAGGACGCATTGGAAGCGTGTGGGCTTCCATTAGGCGTATTGGACAATCAGATCAGTCGCACAACCGGCTCCGATTTACAGTCGTTGCTGCGTTGGCTTATCGAAAAAAGTGGAGACCCTCTTTTCGGCTTGCACATTGCTAGGCACATCCAACCTGGTGCCTATAGCCTCGTTGGTTATATGGCAATGAATAGCCGAACCGCTCGCGAAGCTTTAATGATGGTTCCACGTTACGAAACCCTCATTGGCGATATGGGCATCACGAAAATCGAACGTCGTAACGGCAATATGCTGATGCATTGGGTTTGTCATTACACAGATCCCATCGTTAGGCCCCAGTTAATCGACAACGTTGTTGCATCTTGGGTTTATTTTGCTCGCTGGCTAACCGAAATGCCGGAAGGCAGACCGTTAGAGGTGTTAATCGAACATGCGGCACCGAATGACAAAATGCGAGCCGAGTACGAAGAAATATTTCAGGCTCCAGTTACCTTTAATGCCAACATGAATGGTTTAGTGTTTTGCGAATCAATCTTGGACATCAAGCTACGTCAGCCTGATCCTGCATTGCTTTCGGCACTGGAGCACCATGCGGCAACCTTGACCTCCGAACTTCAAAGCAGCAATAGTCTTGTCGTGCAGGCGCGATCCATTCTACTGAGCATGATGCAGTCAGGATTACCACGTCGAGATAGGGTTGCGGAACAATTGGGTATGGCAGAACGGACACTACAGCGTCGTCTCGGGGAAGTTGGAACCTCGTATCAGCAGTTACTCGATAGCCTGCGCCATGAGATGTCGATGGAATGGTTAACGCACAGTGACTTATCCATTTCTGATATTTCCGATCGTCTCGGATTTAGCGAAGCACGTTCCTTTCAACGTCGCTTTAAAGCTTGGACCGGAATCACGCCGGGAGAATTCCGACGTGCTCATCATGGGCAGGCAGCAGCGACAGCGCGAAGCGTGTCTTCTGATATTGAAAATACTACCGAGAAAGAAGAGCAGTTAGATGCGTAAACACTCGCTCGGGTGAGATATCGCGATAGCACGGAGGCTGAATAGCCTCCGAATCGGGCTTTAAGCAGGTTTTCGATAAACAAGGCGCACACGAACGTGTGCTACTCATCACTGTCACAGCAGGCCCCAACACTCCCGTCAGGGTCGCATTGGTCGCGCCGTATATCGCAACAGCAGGAACAGCCAATGCGGCAACGACGTGCGATAACCCAGTATCAACACCCACTACTACTTGAGCATTGGCCAGATAGGCATTCAAAGCGTTTAACCCCATCTTCGGCAAAACAATCGCGTTCGGAATATTAGCCGCGATACGTTGAGCACGTTCATGCTCTTCTTCATTACCCCACGGCAGTATTACCTTACGCCCTGAATCTGCAACCTTTTGTGCGAGTTCACGCCAGTAGGCTTCGGGCCAAAGCTTAGTAATCCAAGTCGTGCCATGCAGGAACACCCAATAATCGCCATCAACATCAGGACGAGCCCAACGGGTAGCATCAACACCATAATTCACGTCGGTTGTTGGCAATTCATAGCCCAAACTCTGAGCAAACAATTTTCTGACGCGAGGAATCGCATGCTGCCCTTTTTCAACATTTTGCGGATGCTGGTACGCCAATGCCGCTAACGGCTCGCGACAACTATGGCGACTCAAACCAAACCGCGGGCCTTTAGCCATGCGTGTAAACACAGCACTTTTGATTAACCCCTGAGCATCCAGTACGCAGTCGTATTCTTGCGACCGTAATGTCTGCCAGAATGCCTTCATCTCTGCGCGATTTTCGCTATCGCGCAAGTTTTTTCGCCAACGCCGCCAAGCGACTGGAATAACGCGTTTAACTGCGGGGTGCCAAGTAGGAATGTCGGCAAAGCCTTCTTCAACAACCCAATCTATCTCAAGATTCGGAATCGCACGAAATGCGTCTTCAACCGCCGGTAACGTATGAAACACATCTCCCAGCGATGAGGTTTTAACCAGAAGTACTTTCACGCACAGCCCCTTAATTCATGAAGGCCGCAACTTTACCGCAAAGGCAGCCGCTGCTCCAATTTATACATCGCCAATCCAATCGTCTCGACTTGACACCTAACCGTGGCAAGAGGACTATTCCGCCCTTTGCGCCTATGCGCGATATTCAGTTGTTAATGCTAACAAGGCCGAATGAGTGCCAAGAAGGCAATATGGAGAATGTGTAGTGCTAAAGTCCTGGAAGTTTTGGCTTGGGTGTTTACTGCTAATCGCCTTGCTTTGGCTGGTAGAGCGCAGCTATGGCTGGACGGCGGTATTAGCTAGCTGGCAAAGCATCCCCTTAGATTCTCTTTTAGTCGCACTCACGCTCATCTTCATTAGCTACATATTACGCGCAGTGCGTTTTTACGATTTTTTTTATAGCAACTGTCGCGGGCATTTTGTCGCCTTAACTCGCTTAACCGTACTGCATAACTTTTTCAATAACCTCTTGCCTATGCGCAGCGGTGAAACGGCATTCCCGTTACTCATGAAGCAGTACTTCAACGTTCCTTTCCGCCATAGCGCACCGGCCCTATTGTGGCTGCGTCTGTTAGATCTTTATGCCTTACTGATGTTGGCCCTGTTGTCTTTGCATTCCTTGTGGCCAGTGGCGCAGGAAATCAAGATTGCCGTCGGCGCTACGCTAGTCGCACTGCCATTACTGGTGCTACCACTGCAAATTGCTATTAAAGAATTTCTACTTGGTCGCGAATCTTCGTGGGCACAGAAAGCGAGCGAACTGATGCACGCCCTACCCGATTCAGCATGGAGTTATAGCCGCGCGCTTTTCTGGACCATTATCAACTGGGCGCTAAAGCTGGCCGTCTACACTTGGCTACTGCAACAATTCACCAATATTGAATTTTTCCAAAGCTGGATGGGCGCTACCGCTGGCGAACTAAGCAGTGTTCTGCCAATTCATGGGATAGCAGGCGCTGGCACATACGAAGCCGGTGTTTTAGTTGGCTTGCTGCCTTGGGGGGTAGAGAACGATGTTGCCTTGGCTGCCGCCGTTAACCTTCACTTATTTGTACTGGGTAGCACTTTATTGCTAACTGGACTGATCGCTGCTGCAACCTTTACGGTTAAGCGTCCTTACGCCGCAGACTAGTTCTGTGGCGTTATCCCCATATCCACAACGTCTTATCCCATAATTGCGACAGCTTATTTGCCCTTTGGCTATTTTGTCACTCGCCCCTTTTGGGTATGATCGCGCTTCAACTTTTTTCGCCAAACCGACAGAGTGGTACAGACCTTGACCGAGTCAAATACGACGACAACTACCATGCCTTCGCTCTCGATTGTTATTCCGATGTATAACGAAATCGAGAACGTATCACCAATGGTGAGCCGTGTTCATGAAGCCATGGCAGCTTATAACGGCCCTTGGGAGTTATTAGTCGTCGACGACGGAAGCACTGACGGCACGCCACAAGCACTGCATAAAGAAAGCAAAGCTTATGGCAACCATGTACGCGTAGTCGAACTGCGTCGTAACTTTGGCCAAACCGCAGCAATGCAAGCGGGTATTGACGAAGCTCGCGGTTACCTAATCGCCACCTTAGATGGCGATTTACAGAATGATCCAAATGATATTCCACGCATGGTTGCGCATTTGATCGAACGCGATTTGGATTTGTTAACGGGCTGGCGCAAGAATCGCAAAGATGATTTGTTTTTACGTAAGATTCCGTCACGCATCGCTAACCGCCTGATTGGCAAAATCACGGGTGTCCGCATCAATGACTACGGCTGTTCACTCAAGATCTACAAATCATCTGTGATCAAGCAAGTACGCTTATATGGTGAGATGCATCGCTTTATTCCAGCATGGGTAGCAGCCGTTGTTCCACCAAGCCGTATCGGCGAAATCGTGGTTAACCACAATGCGCGCGTGGCCGGTGAATCTAAGTACGGGATTTCCCGTACCTTCCGTGTGATTCTCGATTTGCTCTCTGTGTACTTCTTCATGCGCTACCGCGCACGTCCTGGTCACTTCTTTGGCTCTATCGGCTTGGCCTTAGGCTCGGTGAGTGGCCTGCTTTTGGTCTATCTGGCATTCGTTAAATTTGCACTCGGTGAGGATATTGGCAGTCGTCCACTCTTTATGATTGCAGTGGTTTGTATGATTGCTTCTTTGCAATTTTTAACGACTGGCGTTTTGTCTGAACTGATTTCTCGTACTTATTTCGAGTCATCACAGCGCCAACAGTATGTGATTTATCACCGTACAGATGCTTGCGATGTCGATACTGATTGCTGGGCAGAGCCTGAAATGAAGATGCCAGAAAGCTCTGAAGGCGAAACGCCAGAAGCGGCCACGGATTCGGACAAGCATGCGTAAATTGCCTATGCCACTGTGGCTATTTGCCACAGTGGCAGCCGTATTCTTTTTGAATTTGAACGGCTATCTGCTGTTCGATCATGACGAAGGTGCGTTCAGCGAAGCCACTCGCGGCATGTTTGAGCGCAATGACTTTATTACCACCTATCTCAACGATAGAGTGCGTTTTGATAAACCTATCCTTATTTACTGGCTACAAGCTGCCTCTATTTCAATCTTCGGTACTGAGGTTTGGGCTTTCCGCCTACCGTCAGCCTTAGCCGGCTTATCGTGGGCGCTGTGCATTTTCTTCTTCGTACGTCGCTACGTCGATACCCATTCAGCTAAAGCCGCGGTTTTAATTGCAGCAACCGCGATCGGTATCAACGGCATTGCGCATGTCGCTACCGCGGATGCCTTGCTTAACGTCCTACTCGCGGCAACCTTGTTGTCCATGTATCGCTTTAGTCAAGCGCCGAACAATACGCAGTTGTACCTAATCTATGCATTAATGGCCTTAGGCGTATTAACCAAAGGGCCCGTGGCTGTTGCCATTCCCTTGATGGTGGCGGCATTGTTTTTCCTAACCTCTGGATTAAAACGTGAGTTTTGGCGGGCGATCTTTTTTGTACCCGGCTGGATAGTATTTATCGTCATCGCCGCCCCTTGGTACGTATTGGAATACCAAGCGCAAGGACAGGATTTTATTGATGGCTTTTTCTTAAAGCACAACGTCAATAGGTTCAATAATGCGATGGAAGGCCACGACGGTGGTTTTTTCTTCTATCCGCTAGTTTTGCCTTTTGTACTAGCACCCTTCGGTGCTTTATTACTGCGTATAGTACCGACTGTACGCCATATCGCAGGATCACGCTTTGATCTACTTGATCGCTTTTTATGGATCTGGTTTTTAGTGGTATTGGTACTTTTTAGTTTAGCCAGTACTAAGCTGCCACATTACATCTTGTATGGTGCTACGCCGCTCGTCATCTTGATGGCCCGTTATCGTAGCTTGCTGCAAAGCCGCTTATTCAGTTTGGTATTTCCTGCGATTTTGTTCGCGGTTTTCATTGCCTTCCCACTGTTGATTCCAACCATTAAAGCGGGTCTTACGAATCCTATTGAAATTGCGGTCGCAGAGCGCGCTGGTGATTACTTTGATCAAAACTTTGCCATTTTAGCAGCCGTAGCGGCGCTAATTAGCTTGGCCTTGATACTTTGGCGTCGTTTTAGTCCTTGGTTCAGCTTGGTCATGGTGGGCATAGTTCAAGCACTTTTCATTTGGTGTGTATTTGTCCCAACGTTCAGCGAAACCCAACAGCGTCCAGTATACGAAGCTGCACAATTTGTAAAACAACTGGGTGTACCTGTCGTAACTCAGTCAATTGATATGCCAAGTTTTAACGTCTATCTCGACAAGGTAACTGAACGTCGCAGCCTAAAAATTGGCGAAATTGGTTTTGCCCGCGAAGACAGATTATCGTCGATTGATCACTACCAAATACTGTTTCAGTCTGGGCCTATTGTCATTATTCAACGCACTGCGCCTGCTAGAGGCATTGGTAATGAACCCGCCAGTACTTTAAAGGAAGATGGCAATGATCAACCATGAGCGACTTATATTTGCAGCGATCACTGCCTATTTGTTGTTGGCATTGGCACTGATATTTACCGATAGCAATACCGATACCTTTATCGCTATTCAGGCGCTCACTCAGCGCCTTCCAGACGTATTCTGGGGCAATATGACACTGGTCGCAGATACGCTGTTTGCAGTAGCTGTATTAACAATTGCCTGCAGCTTCAAACCCACCCTATTCAACCAGTCGTTCGTGTTATTGGTGCTCGGTGCTGTATTCGTACAGGGATTAAAATTTGCACTGGATATTCCACGACCTCCAGCGGTGCTCAATCGCGAAGTGCTGCACGTTATCGGACCATTTTTAAAAAATCACAGCTTTCCTTCTGGGCACTCATTTACAGCCTTAGCCACCGCTGGACTATTAGTGCTCAATACTCAGCGCAGCACATGGGCTGTCATCGTAATGATCATTGCCAGCGTCGCCGCCCTATCGCGTGCCGCGGTCGGTGCACATTGGCCTTTAGATATCTGTATTGGTTCGGCTAGCGGGCTACTGTTTGCTTGGTTAGCCATCAAAATCGTCAAAGAGTACACTTGGCTACAAACGCAGGGATTACGATTAACTGCCGCGGTGCTAATGACCATCGCAAGCTGTGCTTTGCTGTTTCACGATAGTCGTTATCCTGATACAAGACTCCTCGGAGGAGTGGCCAGCATCCTTGCCGTTTGTGTTGTCAGTTATCGGTATTGGTTCCTTAACTGGCGTCAACGCAACCGCGTAGAAGCAACAGAGACATAACGGCAATTAACTTTTTCTTTTTGCCTTTTTCGCCAGTGCTTTATAGTGGTTGCCTTGAGTGGTTATGGGATACCTTTAATACACGGTGATCCCAATATTTAGAGTTAACGTTTTTACGGTTCCAGAGTATTTATCATGCGTCGAGTTGTAGTTACAGGTTTAGGGATTGTTAGCTGTATCGGAAACAATCAATCCGAAGTTCTTGCCTCATTGCAGGCCCAACGTTCTGGCATTCGTACCATTCCTGGGTACGAAGAACTTGGACTTCGCGCCCACATAGCCGGCGTTCCACAAATCGAAATGGACGACCTCATCGACCGTAAACTACGCCGTTTTATGGGCGACTCTGCGGCTTATTCTTATATTTCCATGCTAGAGGCTATTGAGGATTCAGGTCTGACACCTGAGCTTATTAGTCATCCTCGTACGGGCTTAGTTGCTGCATCTGGTGGCGCATCCAGCAGCGAAATTGTTGAAGCCGTCGATATCATGCGCGAAAAAGGCATGCGCCGTGTTGGCCCTTATCGCGTGACTCGTACTATGGGGAGCACAGTATCAGCAAACCTAGCTACGGCATTTGGAATAAAAGGCATTAACTACTCCATTGCATCTGCCTGCGCGACCAGTGCTCATTGTATTGGTCATGCCATGGAACAAATTCAATGGGGTAAACAGGACATCGTCTTTGCCGGTGGTGGTGAAGAAGAACATTGGTCTCAAACCATGCAGTTTGATGCCATGGGCGCCTTGTCCACTAAGTACAACGAAACCCCAGAAACCGCTTCTCGCCCTTACGATGCTCATCGTGACGGCTTCGTTATTGCAGCCGGTGGCGGCATCATAGTGCTCGAAGAGTACGAACACGCTAAAGCTCGCGGTGCGACAATTTACGCCGAAATTATAGGTTATGGCGCAACTTCGGATGGTGCCGACATGGTGGCTCCGTCGGGTGAAGGTGCAGAACGTTGCATGCATGATGCGTTAGAAATGGCTGGAAACCCTACCATTGACTATCTAAACACTCATGGCACTAGCACACCCGCAGGCGATATCACTGAGCTAAAAGCTGTCAATCGAGCATTCGCTGGTAATATGCCACCAATCAGTTCGACTAAGTCACTGACAGGTCACTCATTAGGCGCTGCGGGTGTTCAAGAGGCGATCTACTGCTTACTAATGCAAAAGCATGGGTTCATTACGGGTAGTGCCAATATCAGTGAACTAGATCAAGAAGCCGTTGGCATGCCTATTGTGACCGAAAACCGCTCTGCTGAACTTAAGACTGTTATGTCTAATAGTTTTGGCTTTGGTGGCACCAATGCAACACTGGTTTTCCAGAGCGTATAAAAATGACATACTCGGGCTGCTCATAAACCGATGATTTTTTAACCATTGGCTTACCCAATTTGAGCAAGCATTGACTAATCCACCGGTTCATTAGAAACCGGATATAAAAAAGTACAGATCAAGCGGCGCGCGTTAAGCGACTTATTCAAGCTGAATGGTTAAGCGACACCCAACCAGATTCGCGACGCAATTGATCTCAGGTACAGGTGGAATACACAACGAATGACACAATTAGATTTAAGTGCGAACACTGACTCGACAAAGCACATCGACGAGTTATTTCAGAAGGCAGAGCAACTGTCGGCTGACTTTTCACTGTTCCCAGAATATGAAGATAACGCTGTAGATCACAGCGTTAAGGGCCTTATCGCGCCTGAAGATTGCAAGCTAGAACTTGATCGTTTGAAGTCGCTTAACATCGACAACTATATAGAACAAGTTGTAGCACCGAGCGAAGGTTCACAGCGTATTGGTGCAAAAACCATCGTCCAGCATATCGCTCTGCGCATAATCTCTGAACTAGAAGATGGCCCGCTCTATTGTGCTGAAGCAGAAGTCGACTTTGGCGGTTATGCACGACGGATTGGTTTTATTTGCCAAAACCGCGAATTCAGCAACGGCACATGGGGCGCACAGCACCATAACAAGGCCGCACAACAAGCGCGCGTGTTTGCTAGCCGCTCAATGCCTATTGTTACTTTCATCGACACCCCAGGTGCCGATGCCAGCGAACAAGCCAACGCCAATAACCAAGCTCACTCCATTAGCCATTTAATTACTGAGATGGCCAATAACGATGTACCTACGCTAGGTATTATTTGGGGGGCGGGATATTCAGGCGGTGCTATTCCTTTAGCAACCACCAATATCTTATTATCGGTACGTGATGGTATTTTTAATACGATTCAGCCTCAAGGTTTGGCCAGTATTGCACGTAAGTACAACCTGTCGTGGCAGGAATGTGCTAAGTACGTCGGAGTATCGTGTTTTCAATTACGCGAATCAGGCATTATTGATGGCATTATTGATTACGCGCCAACAGATGCCGACGAAAAACGTATAAATCTTCTGAAGGCGATTACCACTGGTATTGAGTCAATCGAAAACAGTGCAAAAGATTTCGCCCGCACCAATCCTGATTTGATGCTGCATTATCAACGCAGTGTGGAACGATTCTTAACGCCTTCCGAAAAATTATTAACCCTACAAAAAGGCTCTAATTTCTTTTTAGCGCAGTCGCCAACCGAACACATCAACATCTTCGGTTTGACTTATCGTTACACTCGCTATCTGACGCTACGTCGTCGTATTCATTCAACGACGCTCGAAAATTATGGCCGATTAGCGGAAAAAGAAATTCCTGAAGGACAGTTGCAAAAGCGTTTGCAACGCGAAACTAAGCGTAAATTCCAAAACTGGCTGCAAGCACCAGAAAAGATTGTTTATGATGATGACCTACATAAATCATGGAAAAACTTCTGGGCTAAATACGAAGATCGTGAAGGCAGCCGCAGCACGATTGCGCGTTTATTCTTGGGTGAGCCAAAGAATAACTATTTAAAAGCCAAGCAAGATTTATGCTTTAACCTCGGTTTGTATTTATTTAATCGTTGGAAATCTGACGCAACCGTCAACTTCCAAGGTTTAATGAATTATCTAGAAGATTACAAACAAAGCCGTTTTTTATTACGCGCCAACGATATTTTAGATGCCGTTGCCGTTGCTGAATTTCTAGAGCACAACCCGCACCCTCTGGCGACCTATATTCGTGAGCAATTACCTCACGAAACCCGTCAAGAGTTGACCGAAGGTTTAACGAAAGAAAAATCGAAAGGCGCACTACGTCAGTCTTTGGCTACTGCGTTAAATACGATTTTAAAAGACGAGTTATTACCTGAAGATATTCGCGCATCGCTAAAATTATCAACCCGTACAGAAGCCCTGTCTAACAGCGTAGCTAGTATGAAGGTTGAAGCGAACCGTCGTATATTGGAAGAAGCCTTAGCGCCATATATTCAGTTCCGCCAAGAAAACATTCAAAATCCGGCGCATCCAGACATTACGATTCTTGATGCGATTTTGCATGACGAACTACGTTATGAATTTTCACAAGTATGTCAAAACATGCTGGTATTTGGCCGCTTGTACGACAACTTTATTCACAACTTAGGCAGCGTTGCCAAAGAAGCGAACGAGAATCGCAGCTTAAGCCGCGAAGCTGTAAAAGCACTACTTGAGAAATCATTATCTGAAGCAACAGCAGGTGATACTTATACTGCAGCTGAGCGTGAATCGTTTAACCATTGGTTGAGCTATTTTATTAAAAGCTCACAGCGTGGTGATTTCCTAAAATCAGTAGAAGAATGGAAGAAGCTGGCGTTCCCACGCTTATCCGACACTCTATTTGTTGTTATTACTTTTATTTTCGAGAAGTTGCTGTCGGAATATCATAGCGCCGAGCTTGATGGTAAGAATTACAACGGCCGTATAAACCCTGTATCGATTGGTCGTCGTAAAGACTTCTGGAACCGCTTGACCATGGCCTACCACGACTTGTTAATTCAAGAAGTGCTGGACGATGCCAAACGTCAGAAAAAGACATCTGCTAGCGCCCTAATTGAGCGCTTCTTTAGCGATTTCGAAGAGTTAAATGCAAACCTAATGTCGGCAGACCCTGTCGCCTTCCCCGGTTTCCGTAATTCTATTGAAGATGCTTTAAAGAAAGGCATTAAACCATGTGGAGTTATCACGGGTTTAGGCACGATTAAAGTGGGTGGTCGCGAGCAGCGCGTTGGGGCTTTGATCTCGAACTTAGAATTCCAAGCGGGTGCCTTTGATATGGCCAGTGCTGAGAAATTCTGTAAGTTAATGGTTGAATGCGCGCGTCAGCATTTGCCACTGGTATGCTTTGTTTCTTCTGGCGGCATGCAAACCAAAGAAGGCGCTGCAGCGCTATTCTCAATGGCAGTAGTGAACGATCGCTTAACCCGCTTTGTACGCGATAACGACTTACCGATTGTGATCTTTGGTTTCGGAGACTGTACCGGTGGTGCGCAGGCGAGTTTTGTTACTCACCCTCTCGCGCAAACCTATTACTTCTCTGGTACTAACATGCCCTTCGCTGGGCAAATCGTTGTACCTTCGTACTTGCCAAGCACGTGCACATTATCGAACTACTTGTCGGTATCTTCGAAGTCGATGGACGGCCTCGTCGCTCACCCATTCTTACCAGAATTGGATGAACGCCTGCGCGCTATCGACCCCGATATGCCAGTGGCTCGCTATACAGTCGACGACGTACTGGCGCGCGTACTTGAAGGTTATGTAACCGCTGAGCGCATGGCTCCAGATACTGGTAGTAATGCAAGCAAGCTGAAGAAGTATGGCGAAATCAATAAAGTATTGATTCATGCCCGCGGCTGTACTGCGGTTAAATTAATTCGCAAGGCGCAAGAAAACGATATTAAAGTGGTTTTAATTCAGTCTGATCCAGATATGGAATCCGTTCCTGTCGATATGTTAGGACCTCAAGACCGAGTGGTTTGTATTGGCGGTAATACTCCAGACGAAAGCTATTTAAATGCCAAGTCAGTGTTGCGTATCGCTCACCACGAAGGCGTCGACGCTCTGCACCCAGGTATTGGTTTCTTATCCGAGAGCAGCCAGTTCGCTGCTCTATGTGGTAACCACGACATTAATTTCGTCGGACCACCAGTATCGTCAATGGAAACCATGGGCAACAAGTCGAATGCTATTAACACGGCCATGCGCGTTAACGTTCCTGTTGTTCCAGGCTCTCACGGTATTCTTACTAGCTCGGCGAATGCCGCTAGCGTTGCTGACGATATTGGCTACCCAGTGCTGCTTAAAGCAGTACACGGTGGTGGCGGTAAAGGGATTCAAGTGGTGTTGTCTCCGGATAATATTCATTCCCTATTCCATCAAATTTCGACCGAAGCAAAAGCAGCATTCGGTAACGGCGATGTCTATTTAGAAAAATACGTCACTTCATTACGCCATATCGAAGTTCAGGTATTGCGTGACAAACACGGTAACACTCGTATTTTAGGTCTACGTGATTGTTCGGTGCAGCGCAATAACCAGAAGATTTTTGAAGAATCTGGTTCAACCATGTTGCCGCGTGAACTTGAGCAAAGCGCTTACGACTTCGCTGAAAAACTAGCCGATGCGGTTAAATATGTCGGTGCGGGTACGGTTGAATTTATTTTCGATCTCGACTCAATGGCGATCTACTTCATGGAGATGAATACTCGTCTTCAAGTAGAGCACCCTGTAACTGAGCTCGTGTCAGGTATTGATATCGTTACGACTCAATTCAAAATTGCCGAAGGCGGCAGTATTGAAGATATGTCACCTAAAGCGAATGGTTATGCGATTGAAGTTCGCGTTAATGCTGAAAAAGCGGTGCGTAAAGGCGATAACGTCGAGTTCGTTCCTACACCAGGTACTATTCGCGAATGTGTCATGCCAGCATGCGATCATATCGAATTAATTTCGATGGCTGCGCCGGGCAAAAAAGTGTCACCTTTCTACGACAGCATGGTGGCGCAGATTATTTGTTACGGTACGGATCGCAACGATACCATTAAGAAATTGCGCACGTATTTAGAACAAGTACGTATCACCGGTGTTTGCACTAACATTCCATTGTTAAAGCGTGTGCTTGATGATGAGGTTTTCTGCAACGGTGTGTACGACACAACCTATTTACCGCAGTTCTTAGACCGTATTGATGTGGATGCTTTGATTCTCGATATCGAGGAATCAGCGGACATGAACGCTGATGCAGTTGATGCATCGCAGTTGAAGATCGAAGGCTCTGATGAATTGAAAGTACTGTCACCTTCAACCAGTATTTTCTACGGATCATCGTCGCCTAGCGAACCCGCGTTCGTAAAAGAAGGCGATATCATTGGTGTCGATCAAACATTGTGTTTGATGGAAGCCATGAAGATGTTCACACCGTTAAGCTTGAAGCAATTCAATCGTACCGGAGCTGAACTGTATCCTGCGAATCAGAAGTTTAAGGTTACGCGCATCATGAACAGTGATGGCCAGCAAGTGAATCAAGGCGATCTACTATTTGTGGTTAAGCCAATCGCAAGTGCTGAGAACGCAGCTTAATTGACTCCCAATGCCCGTTTAATTACGAGCAATAAAAAGAGTGCCTATTGGAAATGATAGGCGCTCTTTTTTATGTCGTTACCTTGGTACCTCTAACCGGTTTAAACTCCGAGTATAACCATTGGTTTATCGCCCTTCTGCGGCTCACACAAGCTAATACGTGATGAAAGTACGTTATCCCCTTTGTCTTTTACATTGGCTAAATAGGCTTTTACTGCGGCTGAACGCTTTTGCGCATAATTAAACCAATCCTCACCCCATTGCTTAGCTTCATCATTGCTAACCACTGGGCAGACTTGCAGTTCCAAGTCGGTCTTCTTACTCATCATTTTACCGACTGTATCTAAATACTCTTTCTGCTTATCTGTTAACTCAGTTGCCAAAGCTACATACTCAAGATCATTTAAGCGCACGGCAAATAGTTGATCACCAGCAAATGACGCTAAGCTAATAAAAGCGCCATAGGGCTGCAAAGATTGTTTTAAATAATACAGAGTCGCCGTTTTTAACGCTTTAGTGCTGATCTGATTGATCACGTCGTTGATACCAACGTCTGGATCTGTGATATCACCGGACAAAGGTACTTCTAACTTGATGTTGTTATTATCATCTCGCAATACTGATAAGGCAGTATCTAACGGCATCGCAATTTGTTTGCTAATACGATTAATAGTGTCTTCGTCGGCAGGTTCTAACTTGCTATTTTTTAATAAAATATCTGTGTTACCGCCTAACTGACCGTCATGCAATGTAATATTGGCATCTACTTTCAACATGCCTTTCTTCACACGATAGCCCATTGCTTGAACCACATACGAATTAAATGCCGGTAAGTTTAATTGATCGATAGTAAAAGTTAACTCACCTTCAGGTAGGTCATTTTTCAGGCCCAAGGCACCTTTAAGAACAATACGATTATAAGTATCTAACCCTGTCACTATCGTCATTGGAATAGCAGTTTCTAGATTAGCGGTATCGACAGGGCCCGTTTCTAATTCATAAATTCTCAAATCAGAACGCAAAACAGGACTAACGCTTTCATCAGTCCAATGCACTTGGCTTACGTTATCGTCGTCGCCAATTTGCTTAACGCCAGCAATACGCACGCCAAATACCTTAGATGGCGCAACGTCTTCTTCCGTTAGCGATTCGGTATCAGCTGGCTGGCTGGCTTCTGGAGCCGTCGCCGGTACGCTGGCAGGAATACCGATGATATTGCCATTGGCAGCACGCGTGACCGTTGCCACGAGCCCTGCATAGGTATGTAAACCCGTCGTTAAACCGATCTGATTAACGGCAATATCGGGGATGTGGTATTCCTGTAAGCTTAATAATGGAACAGCGCTATTAGCCCCATACACGTTTAGTTCCTTCACATCCACTTGCTCGACATTTTGGTAGTCAGTGCCGCCGCTAACACCGTTAACCGTTAAACTGGCTAAGGTCATATTACCGTCGGTTAAATGCTTAGCACTCAAATCGGTTATACCAAATTTTTGTAGGGTAATATTAGGCGTTGTTCTTAATTCGGTAACATTGATATTTTCCCAACCAAGTGATGCTAAAGTCACATTTTCAAGACCACCGGCAACATCAGCGGCAGTGAAATTACCTGCATAAATTTTTTCGATACTGGCAACCGCAGTCGCAAGATCAACATCGACATTGTCGATTGAGAAATCCTCTAGCTGCACATTACCTTGCTCGGGTAAGTCTGCACTGGCACCCGTAAGGGTTATATTGGTAACCACTACAGCTGGATCGGTTGTAATATTTTTCGCCGTAATTGAATGCATTCCCAATGACTTTAATGCCGCTTTAGTAACACCCAAATCAGTAGTATTTAAGTTATCCGCTTTGATATTGCCAACCGCAGCCGTCGCGTTAGCCAAATCCACTTGAACATCGTCAACGATAAAATCGCCTAGTTCAGCACTACCTTGCTCGGGCAACTCAGTAACTAAATTATTCAGCGAAAGCTGTTTGATACCGAAAACAACACCGGCTTCGGAATAACTTGCGTCCACACCATCTAGTGATAGCTTGCTAAGCACTAACGATTTAAGCGCATCACCAGTGATGTCTAAATCATTTACAACACTATTAGCCGTTAATCGCGGGTTGGTGAAAACATCATATAAACTACCGTCTAAAGTAAACGTAAGCGGTTTTTCTAACGCCATGGCCTGTGGTTCTGTCAGGTTAAATTCCTTTACCGTTAAATCAATGGTTACAGGAACCGCAGCATGACTAGCGCTGTTTAATTGACTGAGGGTGATGCTCTGCAAGTACACCCCAACACTCAAGCCTTCTTGCTTCCAATGAATGGTGTTGTCGGTGAATTCCACTGAATCGACCATAAATATCCACGGGCTGCTAGAATCGTCGCTGGCGGTTTCTTCAGCTGAAATAGGTGCATCATCGCTTGCCAACGGAATTGGAAAACCTGCAAGCACTACCTCATCACTGGTTTGTTTACCGTTAAAACGTAAGCCGTGCAGAGAGGCTTGCTGAATATGAATTTCTTTATTAAACAGGCTAGCCAAACGCACATTGAGGGCCAGCTTATCTAAGCCAACCTCAACCTGCTTGCCAGTGCTTTTCGACGGATACTGAGCATCAACGTCTTTTAGTAAGATATGACCATTCCAAGGCGATATCCCCCAGTCACCAATTGTTAGCTGATAACCATCGCCAAGCTTGGCGTACTCCTGTTCGATGTAACGTAAACCGAACTTAGGTACCGCCCAGAAAATAGCTATGTATAACACGACGAAGGTCACTAAAGTCACGGCGCTTATGATGGCAATGCGACGCGATGCAGACGAACTCATTTGAAAATCTCCGAAATAAATCAAGAAAACATTAACGCTGAAACTATAAGGATATTGCTCTCTCTAATTAGACCACAAAGCCTGCCGTAAACCACTGGCCCGCTCGACCCTTGTAGCAACGCCCGACTGCCAACACGGCAAACTGGTTAAACACTGAAAAGAGACTTTGGCCCGCGTAATGGCGGTATAAATAAGCTCTCGGCTAATCACCGTTTGCCACTCTAACGGCAGTATCAAATACACATGCTCAAACTCCGAACCTTGGCTTTTGTGCACTGTCATGGCAAAGGCGGTTTCATGCGGTGGTAAACGACTTGGTAGTAGATAACGCATAGCGCCATCACTGGCAATAAAGGCTACGCGATCTTCTCCTTCATAAGGAACTAAAATTCCAATATCGCCGTTAAATAATCCCAGATCATAATCGTTACGGGTAATCATCACCGCCCGCCCCGGATACCACGCGCTATTACTACCGGAAGAACTCGCCGGTAACATACCCGTCTCTTTAAACAGACGTTCAATCTGGCGATTAGTTTCTTCAACGCCAAATTGCCCTTGGCGCACCGCTACCAGCACTTGAAAATTGTTAAAGCACTGCAATATTTCAGCAGCAGATGCTTGCTCTCTTACTGCGCGACAATAATCTTGATATCCAGCAATCACGCGTTGTTGCCACGGTAGCACGCGTAACTTGCCCTCAACGGCACTGTGCCAAGCAATCGCTAAATCATCATATTGCCCAAAAAGAGTCACCGCTTCGTCGCTATTACCCGCATTCACCGCCGCTGCTAAACGACCAATGCCGCTATCTTTATTAAAGCGATGGGACACGCGTAAATGCGCTACGGCATTCTGCATCGACGCATATGCTCGATCAGCGACCGCCGTTAAATCAAATCCAGTAATGCGACTGAGACGCTGCGAAAATTCAATATCCGGTGCATGACTGGTGCCCGCATCACATAAATCCGCCAGCACACTGCCCGCCTCCACCGAGGCTAACTGGTCTTGATCGCCCAATAATATAAGCCGCGTATCGGCAGCTAATGCTGAAAATAAATGTGACATCATGGGTAAATCGACCATAGAGGCTTCATCGACCACCACGCAATCATAGGGTAACGACCGACCTTGATGATATTTAAATCCGCGCGGCGACCAACCCAATAAACGATGCAGGGTAAAACTCTCGTCGGGAATTCGCTCGCCATTGGCAACACGATCACGAGCATAGCGAATCGATTCTGTCATACGTGCCGCTGCTTTTCCTGTGGGCGCAGCCAAAGCAATACTTAAATTCGGATTCTGGCTTAACAAAGCGCTTAACAGCCGCGTTACAGTTGTCGTCTTCCCTGTACCTGGGCCACCGGTAATCACGGTAAAGCGCTGCAAGCAGGCACTGGTTGCTGCCACGGCCTGCCAATCAACTACTGGCGTATCACCACCATCGGATGATGGAAATAATGTTCGAATTGCCGTCGCTAATTCGTCATCGTTAACTAAAAGTGCATTATTTAAGCGCTGTTGAATATGATTAAACACTCCACGTTCGTAGCGATAATAACGCGACAAATATAAGTTGCCTTGAAACAAGGTTAAGGGCGGCTGCTCTTCTGCGCCGGTGTAATCCTTTTCATCTATATTCTGATCGGCAATATGGGCAATAACGTGGCAATCGGCCAGCAATACGTTGAGATCAACCGGCTTTGGCCAAAGGTTTTGCCATTCGGGCAACGGACTTCGCGCCAAAGGTAAGCACACTTGCCCTCTACCTAATACCAAACTCACACCAGCGGCAGCCAAAAATAAAGTCGTCGCGTCGGTTTGTGTTAACGGCTGAGCACGCTCTTCTCTTCGTTGAAATTCGTAGTCGACAATCTGCTTGGCAAGTTGCACATCGATACTGCGCAAGCGACCCCGACTTAACATAGCGTCGATTAAAGTCGAAAACTCGGTATTAAGCAGAGTCGTATTTAGCAGGAGTTTTTGTGTTTGCATTACGCATCAACTCCCAACAATACCTTGCGCCATCGAGCCAGTGCGGTTAAATCCGGCGGCAAATAAAACACCCCAGCGTGATTAGCCGTCGTTTGCTCTGTTCCATCGGATGCTGAAGACCTTGGCACGCTCGGCTCTGCGGTAAATAAATCGCCCTGCATGGCATTAACCGATTTGTTCACCGTTTTTTGTTTTTTCGCATCGACATCTGGCATCACAATGTCATCGAATACCTCACCCGTGAACTCAGTAATCATGCCACGTAAATACAAATAATAGGTGCCACCTAAATGCTGCTCTGGCGAATAATTCGGTAAGCGCACCCGCAACAGTTGATCCAACGCCACTGTATAGATCCATGCCTGAAGGTCGTAGTTGTGATCTTTCATCGATTCCCAAAGTGACTCTGGCTGATAATTTTCAGCCGAATTACCCAAATGATTCGATTTATAGTCAGCTACGTAATAACGGCCATTTCGACAAAAAATCAAATCAATAAAGCCTTTTAAATAGCCTTGTAAACTATCAAATTGTAGGGCGCGTTCTTCAAGCAAGCGATTCACTTCTGCCGAACTGAGTTGTGCAATCGGTAAATGGAATTCCATTTCATCTAGACGCTCATCACGCTTCAGCTGAGCTAAGGAAAATTCGGATTCAAATTCTGAAACCAGAGGACATGTCACCACTTGTTGCAGCCACTGCGCTAGCGCTGGTTCAAGTTCGATATCTAAACCAAAATGCTGCAATTGCTGTAGGCAGAGTTCATGTAACTTAGCCGCATCGACAAAATCCCAAAGTTCCAATATGGCATGCAAACAGGTACCCGGTGTGGCCCCTTTAGGGAAGGACAACGCCGCTGGAATATTCGCTTGTTGTATATCTATCGTTGAGTCATCAATTGAGTACAGACTTGCTAGCTGAAGACTCTCAGCTTCGACGTCGAAAGTCGGCTGATCCGTCTGCTCCAATATCAACGCATACTCCCCCGTGGGCGCAGCATGGGCATGACTCGCCGCCGTTAACTGGCTGTAACTGCTTACTCGCCATAAGTCACGAGAGTAACCGTTAAAATGATTCGCAGTTATCGTTGCATTCGCATCGCTGATATTAAAATCGTCACTGCCCAGCCACACAGGCATTGGCCCTTGATAAATAACCTCGCTATTAAAGTCAGCAATGTCACCACTAACATCACATTGCAACAAGTAACCGAGTGCGGAGAAAGCCAGTTGCGGAACATCTTTCTTTTTCGAATCCGCAGCACTGATCCAAATAAAACAGGCATGACGCGCACGGGTTAACGCAACGTACAGTAAACGTAAATTTTCGGCGGTGTTATCGCGGATTTGTGCATCTTTGGCTTTTTGATCGGGCGCAAGATTAATCACTAAGCCTTGTTTATCGTCAACGTAATGCGCTTCGCTTTGCGAGAAGGGTATAAAAGTGTCTTCCCAAAGATAGGGCAAAAACACTAAGGGATATTCCAAACCTTTAGATTTATGAATGGTGACAATATTCACTAGGTTTGCATCACTTTCTAACCGCAATTGCGCTTCTTCACCGCTGCGCTCTGTAGCAAATACCTGATCACCAAACCAGCGAATTAATGCCTGATGGCCGCGCAAACGGCGACTGCCCTGCTGTAGCAATTCACCTAAGTGCAATAAATTGGTTAAGCAGCGCTCACCATCGTCTTGGCTGCGCAAGCGCACCGCACGCTGATCATCTTCCAGCCACTGCATCATGGCTGCCATCACACCGCGCTTTTGCCATAACTCGTGATATTTAAACATCACGCTTAATTGCTGTTCCCAAGCACGTTCATCATTTAATAAATGATCGAGTCTATCTGCACTCAAACCATAGGTTTGAGTGCTTAGTGCCGAACGCACGGCGCGCTCATCGCTTGGCTGCGCAATGGCTTGTAACCAAGAGAAAACATCGCGTGCCTCCTGCGAATCGTAAACGCTATCGCGGGTTAAAAAGACACTACCAATCCCTAAGCGACTTAATTCATGGCGAATACGCCCCGCTTGCTTGCGCGAATACACCAGCACAGCAATATCACTGGCTTGCACTGGCTTGTTATCGGGCGACTCACCAAACGAACCGCCGCCCTGCAATAAAGCCTGAATTTGGCTGGCGCATTCAGCGGCGACACGAGCACGCTCAGCCGCCCGTGATTCGCCCGCACCGCCTTGCCATAAATGCAATAAGGGCAGAGCTTGTGCTGTACTTACTGTGCTTGCCGCATTTTGCGCACTGAGCTGTAAACCGCCATCATCGCGCCGACCACTCGCAGCAACCGGCATAAATTTAATGTCGTCGTCGAAAATAAACGGCTTAGCGTGCGCTTGCCATAATTGGTTAACCGCTGCAACTAAACCACTGTGACTGCGATAGTTGGTATCTAAGGTAAAACGGCGCTCATCCGGTAAGCTGCGGCGCGCTTGAATATAGGTAAAAATATCCGCGCCACGAAAACCGTAAATCGCCTGCTTAGGGTCGCCAATCAGATACAAGCCATAACCCGGCTTGGCGTCAGCGGATTGATACGGATAAATACGGCTAAAAATACGATATTGCAGTGGATCGGTATCTTGAAACTCGTCGATCATTGCCACCGGATACTGAGCGCGAATGTGCGCGGCCAATAACTCACCTTGGGGGCCGGCAAGGGCTTGATCTAATAAGCGTAATAAGTCGTCGGGCGTTAATGCCCCTGAGCGTTCTAATAATTCTAAATAACGGGCTTTTACCGCAAAATACCAGCTTTGCTGCAACGCTAGGCTTAATTGATTCGCCACCGGTAAAAAGGCATCCACTGCAGTAAATAACGCATGGGTTGTCGCTTCGCCTTTTTTGGTTTTTTCGAATAATTCTTCTTGGCCAAAGCGATACAGATTCGCCGTCGCAGGCAAACTAAAACCTGAGGTTAAATAATCGTTGGCTTGCTCTAACCAATTCGGCAAATTCTTTTTACTGTATGAACGCTTATCCACACCCGATTGCGCAATGAGATCAGCAACATCAGTTGCACCAAGGCTATGCCACGATTCAGCTACGCGTTGATATAAGGCTTCAGCCTTGGCCCATTCTTGCTCCAACACAAATGACGTATCGGCTTTAACAATATTCGGTGAGAAAACAAAATCCGGGCGCGACAACCAATTGCGAATCAAGCTGAATAATTTATCAGGGCCGCTGAACTGCGAGCAGACAAAGCGACTTTGATCTAACCCTAAGGGATAACTGCTACTGCGCCAGACATCTTCGCAGGCTTGTTTTAAATAATCGCCAGCGTCCAGCACTAACTCGGCATCGAACACCACAGCGCTATCGAAGGCGAACTGCTTCAGCATGCGCTGGCAAAAACCGTGAATGGTATAAATCGCAGCTTCATCCATTTGCGATAAATTCAGCTGTAACCACTTAGTTAATTCGCGCGAGGTTAGCGTCGCAGAATCGGCATGCGCAACTTCCGCTAACCAACGATCTAATTCATGGGTCTCTTCTTCACCGGCGTTTAACGGTGCTTGCTGGCGCGACAAGACGTGCTCGAAGGTTTCGCGAATGCCCTCACGAATACGCCCGCGTAACTCTTCGGTGGCGGCACGAGTAAAGGTCACCACCAATATTTGATCTGTGCCTAAGCGTGGCAAATCCGAACGATGCGCCAACAGTAAACGTTTATACAATTGGGTAATGGTGTAGGTTTTACCCGTGCCTGCACTGGCCTCGATTAACGATTGGCCTTGCAGTGGGAATTGATCAATATTGAGGCGCTTCATAAGTCGCCTCCATTTTTATCAAAACCGGAATCACCATCGGCACTGGTATCGTGGGCTTGAATCGGGCTCATCAGCCACTGCCATTTATCCAGCCAGCTTGCGCGTAATTCGTCATCGAGTAATTGTCGTGGCAAATCCGGCAGGCAACGCTGACTTTCGATTTGAGCAAACTCGCCGATATCACGGTTCAATTGCTCGACGATAATTTTATCGTGTTTTTCTTCATCATTTTTTAGCAGCGTCCAGAGTATGTCGGGCAGTTGATCGCTCGGCTCACACCAGTGCTGCCAATACAGAGCTAAACATTGCTGCACATAGGCGACGGCCTCGGCATGCGAAGGCGCGCGCACGTGGTGTTCCAACAGTTTTTTGCTGTAGCCAAAAATATCGGCACCGGTAATTTTACTTCCGGCATCAGAACCGTCATCACAGGCGACAATAAACACTAGATCTAACCACAGAGATAATAAGTGGCTACCGCGAATATCGCCCACGCGGTAATGCAATAATCGCCCAGCGAATACTTGCTGTAATTCACCCTCAATTGTTGTGGTGGTTAAACCCACATTGGGAATGAGTGCCTTACACTCGATACTCAACGAACGCGACTCTGCCGGTGTCGCTAAATGACTTTGCAAAGCTTCAATTAATTCCGCGACATCATCGACCAAACCTTCACCGTGCACTTGGCCAATATTATTAACCGGTAAATGACCCAAGGCTTGTTGTTGCTGGGTAAATTCGAACACATTGGCATCGTGGCCAGCAAGCGCTTGATCCACTAGTTGATTGCGTAATTTATAACGCTCTAAACCATCGAGATTAAACGGTTCTTCGTTGGTGTGTTCTTGCCAATATAAATTTAAATCGGCTTTTAAGCGGCGACGTAAAAAGAATGCAGATGGCTTAAGCAACGCCTCTTTAATATCTTTCCACGCCACCGTGCGCGTATCGAGATCAACAGGAATATTCAACGGCGCTGTTAAAAATGCCTGCGCTGCGCGATTGGCATCCACTGTTTGTGCGCCCACATTCGCCACCGCGACCCACAAAGGATGATGACTCCTCACACTGCGAGGATGCGTAGGCTGATATACCGCTGAGCTGAACGGCTGCAAGGGTAGCTCTTCAATAAGCCAATTGTGCATCTGGTCGCGGCTTTTGCGCGCCGGTAAATCTGTGCAATCGGCAAGGCAAAAACCATCGCAAATATAATCAATTAATTCGCTCACCAATACCGACGGTTGCAATTCGCTGTTTTCGCGGCTATCACGACCACGATAACTGATATAGAGTTTTTCTTGCGCCGAGCACAGCGCTTCTAAAAATAAATAGCGGTCGTCGTCGCGACGGGAGCGATCACCACGACGTGATTTTCCCGACACCATTAAATCAAACCCAATTGGCGTGACTTGGCGCGGATAATCTTGGTCGTTCATGCCCAACATGCAGACAATTTTGAACGGAATAGAACGCATCGGCATCAGGGTACAAAAGTTAACTGGCCCGGTTAAAAATCGTTGCCAACCACCCTGCTGCCCTAATTGCTCATTAAACCAGGTTTTAATCACCGCCGCAGGCAAGTCACCATCGTAAGCGGCATCTGCTAATTCCTGACGCCAGCGCTCTATGGCATCGCGCACACGCTGCAATGTCATGGTGTCGTCTAAATCGGGCAGATATAAATCATTTAATAGTTGCGGCAAAGCGCTTAGCCATTCATCCACGTTATGCGACTGGCTAAAAAAGTGCTGCCAGTTTTCCAAAGCATCAACAAAGCTCAGCAATTTACCCAGCAATTCGGCGGCATTACCTTCCACTGCACTGACCGGCCAATCACCCTGCCAGTAAGTTGCATCGCCGCTCTTGCTGTTAATATCCGGCAGCATTAAACCCAGCAATAATTGGCGCAAACCTTTGCGCCAACTGTTTTGTTCAAAATTCGGTAAGCCCAATTGCTGACGATGATTGCCATCCAAGCCCCAACGAATTTGCGCACGTTCGAACCAATCGCGCAGTGTATCTAACTCGCTTTCGTCAATATCAAAACGACGACGAATGGCGGCAACATCCAGCCAGTCTTGCACGTCGGTGAGCAATAACCGGCTGTCGGCCAAGCCCATTAAACTGATTACGCTATCGAGTAAGGGGTTTTCGCTCACCATCGATTGGTCGGCAATGGCCCACGGAATACGCTGGCCTTCCGGCGCACTGGCGAATACAGCATCAATATAAGGCGCGTATAAATCAATATCCGGTACCATCACCACTATATCGCGCGGATGCAAGGTGGCATCGGCACTTAACCAAGCCAACAATTGATCGTGTAAACGCTGCACTTCGCGCAAGGCACTGTGCCCAGCAACAAATTGCACACTGGTATCGTTAGCCGCCACCATTTGCTTAAACTGACTGTGCGTTAACGCCTCTTCGCCATAGGCCAAAGCCTGACGATCAAATAATTCTAAAATATCCGCCTGTACTTGCTTGAGCATTGTTAGCCCAGTAGCGGCGGGATCAACCCAAGCTTCCACATCGGTAACGCGGCCATCCTCCGCGCCATCGTGAACTAAGGTTAAAAAATCTCGACCCAAACGGCCCCACGAGGCTAATAACGGATTACCACGTTCTAAATACTCTGCGGCCTCCGGCTGCTGGCGCAAAATTCGGGCTTGGCGGCGATCATCAACAATATCGCCCCAGAAATTACGGCAAGGATTAAGCAAAAAGAAATGCACGTCGATATGATCCGAAATCGCATTCAATACCTGCCAATACGACCCCGGTAAGGCAGCAATACCAAACACAAACAGACGCTTCGGCATAGACGCTAAGCGTTCTGGGTGTTGCCCTACCAAATCGCTGAGCTGCTCTAACAAGCGCGCGCGGTGATCTAGGCTATTGCCCAAGGCTCTAGAATCAGCAACCAAAGCGCGCCATAAATGCGGCTGCCACGGCTGCGAACTGACATCGGTATCATCGACCTTATCGTCGCCGCGCTCCCACGCCAGCAGCCAATCAGGTCGATAAACCAAATATTGATCGAATACGTCGGCAATTTTATGCGCTAACTGATAGCACTTAATGCCTTGTTCATCGTGCTCTAGATAATGCTTAACCGGCGCAAATAAGCCGCCATGCTCAGGATCACTCACCAATGCCGGCAGCAGACGCATCAACTTCCAAGCCATTGCCTGCTTATCAAAATGCGAACGTTCGGGAAGCTCAGGCTTTAACTGGTTAAATACTGTCCAGACGTAAGACGACGGCAGCGGGAAATCGACCTGCGCCGCAATGCCCAAACCATCGGCCAACTGCAACTTCAACCAATGCGCCATACCCTGACTCTGCACCAGAATCGCCTCGCGCGCCAAAGGGCCAAGCGGCTGCTCGCGCATCAGCGCTAGCATAATGCCCTTTAGAACATCGAGATCATTGGAATGATAAAGCCGAAACATACAATCCTTGAAGTATTGGACATGAGTCATAGGTAGCGTAAACAGGGCTTTAGATTACCAGAATTTGACGGGGATGATGACCAATCAATACACTGCTAGCGAATATCGACGATTCACACCAGCTAACGTAAGCGCTAAGCCCTCCGGTTACAGTATCGGTAGGTTTAATAAGGATATAGCAATGACCACTTCAATTATTACAGAGCAGGATTTAGTTCAGTGTCGCCGCAATTTTGCACCCCCTGGAATGCGTCATTTTTCATTCATTGATAAACTAATCTACTTAAATATATACAAGCCGTTTTGGTGTGATCGAAAGGATGACCTTAGATGGTTGTTCAAAAACAAATGGGACCTGCTTAAAAATGGCAACGTCGTATGGGCGCACTTAGTACAAGCGAATGAGTTGCTGTTTGAATATGGAAACTATAGCTGCCCTGCATCAGTGGTGTTTTCGCCAAATCCAAAGGATATTATTAATTTAGACATACTAGCCCAAGCAGCCGGGCGTGTATTTGATTTGAAACACACAACACCAACTGATCCGGTGCTATTAAAGATCGCACGCGCTTTGACTGACGAGTTCACACGAACCTTTGGCGTAAAGCTGCCAGACGTAATTTGCAGTGAACATAGCCTGTACGAGGCAACTTGCTTTATCTCTCAAAAACACTTGCCTAACGGTATTTTAAGTGGCTCTGTTTTCCCCGTAATTATAAGCAAGAAATCTCCTTATTTTTGCGTCCCTTTACCCTCTAGGTATTGGACCGGAGCGTTAGTGGATTACTGGTATGAGGCAGCTTATTCTTAGCGTAAACCACTTTATCAGACATATAAATTTTGCTACATCAGGTATCACATGAACAACTATGCACCTGAATATACCAAGAAAGAACGCATTGCAATTATCGTAAAATTCCTGCTTCTAGCTTTACCTATACATGCAGTTGCACAACTATGGTTTTTCGACTGGTTACGAGAATACGCAGACAATGCCAATTGCTATTACTACGGCAATATTACCGGTGTACATTTACTTATGTATTCCATGTTTATAGGACTTCCTTTGCTTCCTGCTATTATGCTTTTTATTTTTGAGGGGCGTCGTTCATTAAAGATTATAAAGTTAGGGAAAAGCCCTTTACCGGGCGAAAAAGTTTTTAAGAAAACAATGTATACCTACGGTTATAAAGCAAAAATACAGCCTGTATTCGTATTTTTATTCATAGGATTATGTATAACATCTTCGCTATGGGGAGCTATAAAGGCTCATAAATTGACCCAAGATGTGAAGCCTTGCGAGCAACAGCCAACTCACGAAAATATATAAACTCACACCGACAGAAGAGACAACCCTATCACTCAGGGATACCTACTCGCCCTTCTCTGCCAGCAACTTTGCCCTAATACCCATAAGCAATTTACCAAATTCATTGTCACCGCGCAGATCACGGCCACCACCCCAGAAGTAGTCGTACTGGCTGACTTCTTTAATGGTGATATCGCCGGAATCCAACAACATTTGCGCCACATCCGGATGGGTACGGCATTTGATGTACGTGCCGCGCGTCATGTAGGTGACGCTATTCTTTTTCCAGTTTTTGCGTTTTTGGTGTTTTCTACTTTTGCCTAGTTTGGATGCTTCAGCTGGATGAGATGCCTGACGGATTTGTTCGCGATACTCGGCATCGTCGAACTTCATGGCTTGGTAGTAGTGCTCTACCGAGGGCCATTCAAAACCATCCAGCTCAAATGCATGTTTAGAATATGAGGCTAACGGATGGGTGGCATCATCGCGTGTTAGGGTCAGTAGATTTTCATCTTGTCGATCAAAAAACATAGCGCGCATCCAAATAGATCTATAGCAGACGAGTATTATATAGACTTCTGAATAGAAGTATTTAGCCAATTACCAGTGCGGCTCCAACTTATCTGCCTTACCAATCTGTCGCGCGGGTAATGTGTGCGTTGGTGCAAATTAAAGTAAAGGTAATCGCTGATTTCTAACTCTACGCTAGTCTAACACGCAAGCCCCCCCCCTCTATTCCACTGCTTATATTGGATTTTTCTTATGATGAATCAAGCTCTGTCGCGTGTTCCTCATATTATTTTCTTGTATTTTGAAATCCTACACGAACGCGAATCTGGGCGTTTAATTTAGGGAAATAGCCTAATCACAGTGAACATGCCTACCAAAAAAATAATGCTCTGCGCTCCGCTTCAACTTTTAACGCTTCAGTTTGCTTCTCAAATCCCTCAAGTGCGAAATTGTAAGAGAAATCAGAAAATGCTCCGCAGAAGGTTTCTTCGGTTTCATACATTGTCGTATTTGAGTCAATTTTGCTGACTATTTGCGCTCGAACGGGCCCGCCTAATTCCTCTGCCGATGAAATCGTTGATTGATAACGAATAATACCGCCTTTGCGAAATAGGTTCGGTTCTAATGAGACTACCGTTCTCTCTGGGCTCCTCAATATTCCAAATCCTAACGGGTTCGGTACTATAAGATCGAATTCTGCCCCGGCCTGAGTTATGTCTACACCATACGGCTCCACTCTTAATATAAATGGATTCCACTCGGGGTATGAAGCAACATCGGTGATTGTTTGAAAAACGGTTCGAGCAGGGGCTTCTATTTCTATACTCGCTCTAGCAGTTTTACAAAAATCGGCCGAGGCCATAGGTGAAACCATTATTGTTAAAAACAATATTGCCGGCGAAAATGATAAGCCTTTGGCTTTAATGGGTACATTTAACATTGAGCATGTCATGGCTTTCGTCTCTTATAATTATTTATGCGATAAACAATACTAAGGTTCGACATTTCGGTAAAGTATCTAAAAATACAAGATTCAGGATCAATCATGGAAGTTATCTACCAATTCAAGACCAAACAAATAGAGCAGCTTCATCATCTCTATCAAAGCGAATGGTGGTCGAAAGGCCGTAGTCTTGAAGAAACGCATCGCTGTATCCATGGTTCACAGATATGCATTGGTATACTTGATAAAGCAGAGACGCTGGTCGGTTTCGCTAGAGTTATTACAGATTTTACCTTTAAAGCATTTATCTTCGATGTCATCGTAGCGAAAGACCATAGAGCCAGCGGCGTTGGTAAAACCTTACTGGATTTAATTCGATCCCACCAAGATCTCAAGTATGTACGACATCTAGAGCTGTATTGTTTACCGGAGCTTGAGGCGTTTTACGAGAAGCTTGGTTTTTCGTCGAAGGTTGGAAGAGTTAAATTAATGAGGATAACTCGCTAGATCGTGAATCTCTTACAATGTCACATGTTACAGTAAATTTTTCCGTGAGTGGCTGTTGGAGGAGTTGAAACAATACCGTTAGCTGAGGCCGTTCCAACATGTACTAGCCTAATACAATTGGAATCTAGGCTGGCCATTTACAAAGCATTCTATCCAGCCTCATATTTGGCAACTTTGCGCTACCTCATTTCACGTAAGTAGCTGCTCCTTGGTTCAGTTATTGCTAAACATATTCCAGCAGATGGTCTATTGAGCAGTTCAGGCCACAACTATTTACGAATTCACACATAAGAAATACATCTTCAGGGGAAGTATATGAGCGGAAGTAAATCTCGTTTTACAGCAATTTCAGAAATCAGTAATGCAGTACCATTCGCTACCAAAATGACCGATTCTCTCAAGAAGATCTGGGCAACCGATGTGTTCAGTTTGGCGCAGATGGAAGAATCTTTATCTAAGTCTGCATTCAAAGCGATGAAAAAAACCGTTCAAACCGGTGCCGAATTACCCAATGACGTAGCCGATGATGTGGCAGCCGCAATGAAAGACTGGGCAATGGCTAAAGGGGCTAAGTTCTTCTCTCATATCTTCTACCCTATGACCAATGCGACGGCAGAAAAGCACGATGGATTTATTATTACCAATCCTGAAGGCGCTGCGATCACTGAATTCTCTGGTAGTCTGCTAATCAAGGGCGAGCCTGATGGCTCTTCCTTCCCGAACGGTAGCCTACGGATGACCAACGCTGCGCGTGGTTACACCGCTTGGGACCCAACCAGCCCTGCTTACATAATGCACACCCCAAATGGTGCTGTATTAATGATTCCAAGTGTATTTATGTCTTGGACGGGCGAAGCGCTCGATAAAAAAATCCCACTACTACGTTCTAACGCCGCTATGAACGCAGCAGCACAAAAAGTGCTTACTCTGATGGGTGAAGAAGAGATTGCGACCCTGAACTCTAGCTGTGGTGCTGAGCAAGAATATTTCTTGATCGATGAAAAATTTGCCAATGCGCGTCCTGATATTTTACTCGCAGGTCGCACTTTGTTCGGTGCATCACCGGCCAAGGGCCAGCAGTTTGATGACCATTACTTCGGTGCGATTCCTGAACGTGTTCAGGTATTCATGCAAGATTTCGAAGATAAGTTATATCGCTTAGGTATCCCTGCCAAAACGCACCACAACGAAGTTGCTCCTGGTCAGTTTGAAATTGCGCCCTACTTCGAATCAGCAAACATAGCATCTGATCATCAGCAGCTGTTAATGACTCTGATGAAAACAACGGCTAAGCAGCATGGTTTCTTCTGCCTGCTACATGAAAAGCCATTCGCGGGCGTAAATGGTTCAGGTAAGCATGTTAACTGGTCAGTTGGTAATTCCACCCAAGGCAACTTGCTTGATCCTGGTAGCACGCCAAACGACAATCTTAATTTCTTGCTGTTTTGTGGCGCAGTTATTCGCGGTGTGCACAAGTTTGGCCCGTTATTGCGTGCAGTTATCGCCTCCGCGTCGAACGATCATCGCTTAGGTGCTAACGAAGCCCCTCCAGCGATTTTATCTGTCTATCTTGGCGACCAATTAGAAAAAGTATTCGACGACATCAAAACGGGGGCTCTGCACGTACCTAAAAGCGGCGGCTTGATGGATCTTGGTTTATCGCAAATTCTTAAATTTGAACGTGATCCTGGCGACCGTAACCGTACTTCTCCATTTGCCTTTACCGGCAACCGTTTTGAATTCCGTGCTGTCGGTTCATCGCAATCCGTTTCCGGTCCTCTTGTCGCGATGAACACTATGCTGGCGGATTCTTTAGAGTGGATCGCGGAAAAGCTAGAAGCGCAATTAGAAAGTGGTAAAGATAAAGCAACTGCGGCTTTTGCGGTTATCAAAGAACTGATGGAACTGCACAGCAACGTTATCTTCGGTGGTGACGGTTATTCTTCTGAATGGCATAAAATGGCAGTGGAAGAGCGCGGCCTACGAAATACACCTACCACTGCCGATGCATTACCTGCATTGAAAGAAAAAGAAGTCGTCGATTTATTTGAAAGTACTGGCGTGCTTACACCAACTGAATTGGCTAGCCGTTTTGAGGTTTATGCGGAACAGTATGTTCTTTCGATTGAAGTAGAAGCTAAGCTGGTAATTGAAATGGCCACCACCATGATTTATCCAGCAGCGGTAAAATACTTGTCGAGCATGGCCTCTACTGGGTTTACTCTTGAATACTCACCCGCCAGCAAAGTGGCAGCCGCTGCTACTGCTATGATGGCATCGGTTGAAAAGCTTAGCGCAGCGCTGGAATCTGAACACTTCGATAGCACCGAAGCGCACATGAGTTTCTTGGCTGCCGACGTTCGAGCATTAATGGACGATATTCGCACATCGGCTGACCTACTAGAAACATTGGTCGCAGACGAGTTATGGCCACTACCGAAATACCGTGAAATGTTGTTCATTAAGTAATAATTATCGACTTAATTAATAGCATTAAATGTAATAGCACTGAGGTAAAACTCAGTGTTATTTTTTATTAATTTTAAGCGTTATTAACCAGCACTTTTCTATCAGCCAGCTCAATTCCTAAGCTACTAGCGACCTCTGGCGAGGTTAGCTTTCCGGCAAAAACATTGAGCCCCTTCATCAAATGCGCGTCATCCAACAAAGCCTGCTTTGGGCCTTTATTTGCTAAGGCCAACACGAATGGTAGCGTCGCGTTGTTTAATGCTAGCGTAGAGGTTCTGGCAACAGCGCCCGGCATATTTGCCACACAGTAATGAACGACACCTTCTTCTACATACGTTGGGTCACTGTGCGTCGTTGGCCGAGCGCTTTCAACACATCCGCCCTGATCGATTGCCACATCCACGATGACAGAGCCGCGCTTCATTATTTCTAAATGACTGCGCCGCACCAGTTTAGGGGCAGCTGCTCCTGGCACCAGCACAGCACCAATGACGAGATCCGCCTCAGGCAAGTAATCATCCAAGGCTGTAATCGTCGAAAGTACCGTATGTACTTGGTTGCCATACTGAAGATCTATCTCACGCAGGCGCGACATAGAGGTATCCATAATGGTGACATTCGCGCCCATCCCAACAGCCATAATCAACGCATTAGTACCAACGACACCCGCGCCAATAATCAGCACGTTCGCAGCAGGAACGCCGGGAGCCCCAGATAACAAAACGCCGCGACCACCGGCCTCCATTTCAAGGCAATGAGCACCAGCCTGCACAGCGATACGGCCAGCAATCTCAGACATAGGAGCCAATAGGGGAAGTCGTCCGGCGTTATCAGTAACCGTCTCATAAGCAATGCAGTTAGCACCACTCGCCATAAGCCCTCGTGTCAAATCAAGTGCAGGCGCTAGATGCAAATACGTAAATAACGTGTGATGAGGCTTAAGTAGAGCAACCTCTTGAGACTGAGGCTCTTTGACCTTAACAACCAGCTCTGCTTTAGCAAACACCTCGGTGGCATCGCAAGCAATAGAGGCACCAGAGTTAAGATAACTCTCGTCACAAAAGCCAATTGCATGCCCAGCATGGGTTTCTACCCAAACTTCGTGGCCTGCTTGTATCAATTCACGAACGCTCTGCGGTGTTAAGCCAACGCGATATTCATGGTTCTTGATCTCTTTCGGAACACCAATACGCATAATTCATCTCCATGAGCCGACTTAGTTTCAGCATAGCAACGAATTGGCGCACTACACCATCCTTATTCATTTAGCCCAACAACAGAAGTGAAGCATCAAGCGAGCAATTACTCCGTAATTTAAGAGCACTTGCACAATTATTGAACGTATTACCTCACGGTATAAATAGCGAACGCGCCAAAATACGACAGGCTCTAAAAAATGGACAATATAACCTAAATATTAAGTAAGAAACTCATGGCACGATAAATTCAATCGAATTAATATTATGCCCTCCCGAAAAAACCCCTTTTATAGAAATGCAAAGGACGCCATATGGATATCACTTCAGATCAAGTCGTGCAGTTAGGCAAAAATCTTTTATTCTTTAATAACGGTGGAAAAAATGCTGCTTGGATGACTAAAACATCCGCAGCCTTCCCTGAAAAAGGCGTAGAAGATTATTATCTATGTGGTATGACCTTAGTCGATACCGCCAGCGGACAAGGACTTGGCTTTAAAGCCGAGCAAACGAATTTCGATTCGAAGTATATTAATTTCCAAGATCAAAAAACGTCGATGGCATGTGCCGACAACGTAAAAGTCTTGGCCAGCGGCGGTTTTAGCGGCTGTATTTTTCAGCTATGGCGCGACGAAAAAGGCCTGGCTTGGGGAACGCATGTTTATAAAGGGGTTGACGTCAATGCGGATATTTCACTTGCCGCAAAAGCCAAAGGCTGGACTTTGCTGTACAGCATAGATACCGCAGGCAAAGGCAAAGATGGCTCTGAAATATTTGTCGTCGCTGTTTTAGGACCAAAAAACGCCGATATCATCTCGCAACGCGTAAAAGGCGGAAAATGTGAAAAGCTCGTCGACTGGTATACGGTTTACGATTGGAAAACGGCATCAATCCCAGGCATCGTAGAAGCAAGCTAAAACTGTCTGTAACCCCATCGAGTAGTTCAAGGCTGAATCAAGCAGCTTTAAACTCATTCATCTCCCGCCTGCCCCCCATCACCTGACATGGTCTTTTACACCCTCAAATAATAATAACTATCATTTGCATTATCGTTATCATCTAATATAATGCCCGCAAATTGATTATTGAGGGAAGCTCATGAAGTTATTCAACGGCTCAAGCTACATGCTATTTCAGCGCCACCCACTTAGCCTCGCAGTTTGCAGTATTGCCGCATCAGCCATCTTCACGACATCCACAGCGCATGCCGAATCCGACCAAGAAGTCATTAAACTCGATACTGTTTCTGTATCGGCAGAGCAAATCAATGACACCTCTGAACGTAAAGAGCAGCTCGTCGATGCAATATATACAGACTCTGAAACCCGTGCCGCCGCCGGCCTACCACTCACCAACAATGAGACGCCACAAAGTGTCAGCGTGTTCAGCCGCCAACGCATGCAAGATCAAAATCTGAGTACACTCAACGACGTGCTCTCACAAACATCGGGCATATCCGTAAAAGAATACGACAGTGCTCGTCAGTACTATTACTCACGTGGCTTTGAAATAAACACCATTCTTATTGATGGTGTACCTACCCTCTTTGACCCTGGTTGGGGTACCGGTGAGAACTCCGCAAACACCACAATTTATGAACAAGTAGAGATTATTAAAGGGGCTACAGGCTTAATGTCCGGTAGCGGAAATCCGTCTGCAGCGATCAACCTTGTGCGTAAGCGCGCGAGCAGTGAAGAGTTCACAGGGACAGCCGATTTGGGTTTAGGTAGCCGTAATGAAATAACGGCAACCCTCGACCTAGCCTCGGGCTTGAATGAAACAGGCAGTGTACGTGGTCGCGCTGTGATCCACCGCGAGCAACAAGATTCATTTCGTGATGTTGGCGACAGCACACAAAACATTATTTATGCCACCACAGAAGCCGATCTATCTGATGAAACGCAGCTGACATTAGGCGGTAGCATTCAAGAAAATATAAATAATGGGCCAACGTGGGGAGGTATTCCTGCTTGGTACGACGATGGTACTCGTACTAATTTCAGTCGCTCTAAAACCACATCGGCCGATTGGGCCTACTGGAATACCACACACAAAAATGTGTTTGCCGAAATTAAACACAGCCTGAATGAAAAATGGGATTTAAATGCCCGCTATAACTACGGTACTTCCGATGGTGAATCACGCCTGCTATATGTATTTGGTAATCCTAATCGCGCAACTGGCGACGGCATTACGGCATACTCTGGTGGTAACTTCGGAACGGAATCCAATTACAACATGCTGGATCTTTTTGCGTCGGGCTCTTACGAAATGTTTGGTCGTGATCAAGAAGTCTCCATTGGCGTATCGCGCTCGGAGCGCCATTTCACAGCTTATTCTGCATTTGCAACCAGCGTTGCACCTATCGGCGATTTCAACGAATGGGATGGTACTGGTTATCCTGAACATATCTGGGGCGAACGATTTTTATACGAAGAACAAACCGACACTCAAACAGCGCTGTATGCATCAACACGTATCAACTGGACCGAACAATTTTCGACCATCATTGGTGGTCGTTTAACGGATTTAGAAATTGATCGTAAAGCCGCTGCTTATAATGATGCCCAAGTCATCGAGCATAATGGTATTTTCACACCTTATTTAGGCGTTTTGTACGCGTTTAACGACACGTACACCGCATACGCTAGCTATACCGAAATTTTCTCTCCACAAAACGAACGAAGCCAAAGTGGTGAAGTTCTCAATCCTATTTCAGGAAACAGTTATGAGCTAGGTTTAAAAGCGGGTTTTGCCGAAGATCAATTATTAGCGACCGTCGCTGTATTTAAAACATTACAAGATGATTTAGCAGCAGTCGATGGTACCAACACCGTCAGTGGTTCAGTCGATCAAGCCTACAAGGAAGCCGAAGGCGCAACCTCGAAAGGTTACGAAATCGAATTAGTGGGCGCATTAACTGAGACGTGGGAAGTTCAGCTCGGCTGGACTAAATACGAAGTTGAAGATGCTCAAGGCGAAAAAATAAATACCGAGCAACCTCGCAGTATTTTCAAATCATACACTCGCTATCAACTTCCCGGCGCACTTAATAAGATAACAGTCGGCGGCGGTATTAATTGGGAAAGTGAAAGCTATTCAACCGCAACTAATCCTGTCTCTGGCACCCCTGAAAAAGTACAACAGGAAGCGTTTGCCTTGGTATCTCTCATGGCCAAATACCAAATAACCCCAGAATTTAGCACACAACTGAACGTCGATAATTTAACCGACGAATCCTATTACACCAACATAGGGACGTTCGGACAGATCGCTTATGGCTCTCCGCGCACTCTTTCTCTCTCTGCTAAATACAACTTCTGAGTAACGTTATGACTTTATTCTGGCAAGTCACCAGAAGTTATATCACCCCAGTAGTAGCCGCTTTTCTTGGCGGCTACCTATTCACATGGGGCTTAGTGTCCCTTTTGATTAGTGGCATGGTGTATCTAGGTGGTGATTTTCACAACGCAGAAACCATCGGATTTTTGCTAGCGTTTCCGATATTCCTATTCATGTTTTTCTGGATTTTTATTGGTCAACGACGCTGGTTACCTTACGGTACTGCCTTTATCGGCGGTGTAATTATGACAGCCGCTGCCTACGGGCTGCAGACACAGTTAATTCAATAGAAGGCATCACCGTGAAATTTGCAAACACTCGCCAAGCGATGGCATGGCTACATACTTGGCTAGGATTGATTTTTGGCTTTGTACTGATGATTTGTTTCTTCTTCGGTGCACTCTCTGTTTTCGACCGAGAAATCGATCGTTGGGCTATTCCAGATACGCGTTTTGATCCACAGCCGATGCCGTCATTCGATACCATGCTTCTCGATGTATTCGAACGCACCGAAGCCGATGTCGCTGAATATAATCGTTTGATGCCTATCTACCATGATCCAGACGCTGGAAATATGACACCGCGCACGGAATTACCGGCCGACGAATACTGGGCATATACCACCCACCGTGATCCAGTATTGCTTATGGGCATTGGCTTTCGCGTACCAAAACCATTGAATACCGAAGAGCATAATCATATTCATGGCAGAGTAACAATTGATCCGCGCAGCGGCGAAGAATTACCGAGTAATTCCCTGAAAATCGGCAGCGACTGGTTTTACCCACTGCATTACAGTCTTAATTTAAACTGGAATTTCATCGGCTTCTATATTGTCGGTATTGCGGCCTTTTTTATGCTGGTAGCGCTGGTGAGTGGCGTTTGGATTCACCGTAAAATATTTCGTGAATTTTTCACCTTCCGAAGAGAAAAGAAAACACAGCGGGCAACCTTAGATCTGCATAATATGAGTGGTGTCGTTGCCTTACCATTTCATTTCTTTTTTGCGCTAACGGGTCTTATCATTTTCGCCGCCTTCTATTACCTCCCTGTTACCAATACCATGCTCAAACCGCTTCATAATATGCATGAAACTATTGAAGCAGATACGACCGGATTACCTCATGAGCGTTCAGGAATTGCGGCTTCGATGGCCTCAGTTGATGATATGGTAAGCGAAGCAAAACGACGTTGGGCTGCACGCGATATGGCGGGTGAAGTTGGCTTTTTAATGGTTCACCATGTCGGTGATGCCAACAGCTACGTCAGTATTTATCGCGCTGGCAGTGATCGTGTATCGCTTGTTGGTGAAGGCATACATTTTAAAGCCAGCAACGGCGAAGTATTGCGTGAAGATCCTCCGCACTCTACTGCGGAGAGCATTGCGGAATTTTTAACCGGCTTACACCTTCAGCATTTCGAACATTGGTTTTTACGTTGGCTCTACGTTTTGGGCGGCCTACTCGGGTGTGTATGCATTGCCACCGGCTTTATATTCTTCACCGAGAAACGTAAACAACAGCACGCGAAAAATAACAGCCAAGGCAGTCGTATCGTTGATGCATTTGCCATTACGACCGTCACGGGCATTGTCATTGCAGCAGTGACTATGCTGCTAGCCAATCGACTACTGCCTGCGGATATGCTCAATAAAGGTGACTGGGAAAAGTGGATTTTCTGCATTGCATTAGCGTTCAGTTTTTTACATGCCACCCTACGCAGTGAACCCGTTGCCCGAGGTGAAAAAAATCCGGCGTGGCGTGAGCAATGTTTGCTTATTGCTGGTTTATCCATCACAGCGGTGACAGCCAACTGGCTTACAACAGGAGATCATTTAATTAAAACAATCTTCACTAATCCGTATTGGGCAGTGGCAGGCGTCGATTTAAGTTTATTAGCGGTTGCCGCTACAAGCTGGAAAGCAGCGTCACACCTGCAACCTGAAACCAACAAAAAGGAAGACTCTTCTTCTAAGGCTGCATATGAATAACAATACCTTGTGGCTGATTCTTGCCATCATTTTAATGTTTATAGCAATGAGTTGGCTGGCCCTATCGCTACCAAGTCACTGGAAACAAGTTAGATCGGGAAAACCAGCGTCCACGCGCTTGCGTATGATAGGTTGGAGTGCAATTTTTTTATCAGCGCTGTGTTGTTTTAAAGCGGACCATGCTTCGATGGCTGTATTGGTGTGGCTTATGATAGGTGCAGCCGCAGCGGCTAGCATAGGCATGATATTAAGTACGTGCCCTCATCGACTCAAATGGCTATCCCTCGGCAGTTTTGCCGAGGGATCCAAGCGCTAACCATTAACGTCGGTACTAATTATCCATCGTTTCTTTGATTTCTTCTTTCGCATCAGAGGCTTCGTCTTCAATGTCCTCTTTCAGTTGCTCAGCCTTACTTTTTTCGGTTCCTGTTGCTTTTGCAATCGACTCTTTCGCGTCTTCTGCGGCTTCCTCAGCAGAATCTTTAGCATCGTGCGCTGATTCGCTAATCGTTTCGGCGGTATTTTTCGCAGCATTTTCTATATTTTCAGCCGCATCTTTCATCGAATCTTTTGCATCGTCACTACATGCCGCTAATACAAGACCCATTGCTGCCGTAGCCAATAACATTGAAATACGCTTCATTTTAATCTCCATTTTCAGTATTAAACTTAATACTTCGTCAGGGTATACAAAAGAAAGTTCAATGTATGCTGTTATTCTCTAAAATGAGATTATTTTGATGAATATCTAAATGCAGATAAAAATATTGGTTTTTAAACTATAAAAAAGCCCACATTAAATAATTCTCATCAGAAAATTACTCATTGCAGGCTGCTTTATGGCGGGTTTCTTTCTGCCTAACGCTTAATTCGACCCTTTGGCTTAAAACCAGGGCGAGGCACATGACGGCCTCGATTACTTACATCTTCCGCAGGAATTAACGCATTAGGGCCAGAGCCGATTAAATCGGTACGTCCCATGGCTTTTAATTCTTCTCGTAGCATTGGCCAGTTTTTAGCATCGTGATAACGCAAGAAGGCTTTTTGCAGGCGGCGTTGAGCAATATCCCGCGGAATGTGCATCTTCTGCGATTTATAACTCATGCGCTGTAACGGGTTGCGTTCCGAGTGATACATAGCCGTTGCCAGAGACATTGGCGATGGATAGAAGGTTTGTACTTGGTCTACGCGCATTTTTTGCTTTTTTAACCACAAGGCTAAATTCATCATATCGCTATTCTCCGTTCCCGGATGAGCAGCAATAAAATACGGCACTAGGTATTGTTCTTTACCGGCTTCCTTCGAGAATTTATCAAACATGCGCTTAAATTCATCGTAGGTGCCCATACCCGGTTTCATCATTTTGGTCAGTACGTTTTGCTCGGTGTGCTCGGGAGCAATTTTTAACAAGCCGCCAACATGATGGGTTACCAATTCACGCACGTACTCAGGGTCTTTTACCGCAAGGTCGTAACGCAGACCGGAGGCGATGGCGATACGTTTTACACCAGGAATTTTGCGTGCAGCGCGATACAGTTCCGTCGTCGGCTTATGGCTAGTTTCCAAATTCTTACAAATGGTTGGGTACACGCACGACAAGCGGCGACAATTCTTAAGAATCGTTTCGCTCTTACAGGTCAGGTGATACATGTTGGCCGTAGGGCCACCCAAATCGGAAATCGTACCGGTAAAGCCCGGCACTTTGTCTCGAATTTCTTCAATTTCAGTCAGTACCGATTCTTGCGAACGGCTCTGAATAATACGGCCTTCGTGCTCGGTAATAGAACAGAAGGTACAACCACCAAAACAGCCACGCATAATGTTTACCGAGAAACGAATCATATCGTAGGCAGGAATTTTGGCATCGCCATAACTCGGATGTGGAATACGCGCATAAGGGAAACCAAATACCGAATCCATCTCATCAGTTTCCAGCGGAATCGGTGGCGGATTCACCCAAATCTCACGCGTGCCGTGTTTTTGAATCAGCGGGCGTGCATTATAAGGGTTAGCCTCTTGGTGCAATACGCGAGATGCGTGAGCATACAAAGCGCTGTCATTACGTACTTTTTCGAACGACGGTAAACGCACATAGCTGGTGTCTTTATCGTGTTCAACTTTGCGCTGCAACGGCATAGGCACAATCTTGATCGGCATGACATCCGAATCCGCGCCCTCTTCCGTCTTGTTGTCTGTGCTGCACGACATTTTTTCAGTGTCTTTCATCTCATACGGATTCGGGATCATGTCGATATGTCCCGGCCAATCAATACGAGTCGAGTCGATTTCAGTCCAACCGGCTGGCGGCGCTTCACGCACAATGGTCGTACCACGTAAATCGGTGAGTTCAGAAACACTGCGGCCTTGAGCCAAGGCATGAGTCAAATCAACAATGGCTCGCTCAGCATTACCGTAAAGCAGAATATCGGCACCCGAATCAATCAATACCGAACGACGTACTTGATCGCTCCAGTAATCGTACTGGGCTATGCGACGCAAAGATGCTTCGATACCACCAATAACAATCGGTACATCTTTATATACTTCGCGGCACTTTTGCGAATACACAATGACAGCGCGATCAGGACGCTTACCTGGAACACCACCCGGTGTGTAGGCATCATCACTGCGCACTTTCAAATCAGCGGTATAGCGGTTGATCATGGAATCCATGTTGCCGCCGGTCACACCGAAGTAGAAATTCGGCTTACCGAGCTTCATAAAGTCTTGCGGATTATTCCAATCTGGCTGGGCAATAATACCGACGCGAAAGCCTTGAGACTCGAGCATACGGCCCATCACTGCCATACCGAAGCTTGGGTGATCGACATAAGCATCACCCGTCACCAAAATCACATCACAGCTATCCCAGCCGAGCACATCCATTTCCTCCCGTGACATCGGTAAAAACGGCGCCGTACCGAAGCATTCTGCCCAGTAGGGATAGTTAGAAAAGAGGTGTTGTTCTTGCTGAGACATGGAAATCGCTAAGGTTGACTACTTTGGTCGGACATTGTCCCAAAATAGCGGCCCAGACTAAAGCAGAATCGTGTAAAACTCGTGCTTAGCCTCGATATTCGCTCGCAAAGACAGAATATTAACTAAACACAATAGGTCTAGCGGTTCGTCGCGTTTGACCGCTTAACCTTTCTATTGACCACGGTTAGGCCAGTAGAACGATAAACATCTCAGCAAAAACTGACTGTTATTGATATTATTAGCCCAACCAAAAGCGGAATTGATTCTGATCCATGTCCCTCGACGACCCCCAAATTAGCAGCGCTAGCTCCAGCCTTAAAATCATGCTTGTGGATGATCAACCGGCTCGTGCGGCGATTCTTGAACAGGCGCTAACCGACGCAGGTTGCACGGTTGTTGCGCGCCTCAGTAGTGCCCAAGGCCTGATGAAGCGTGTAGAAGAGCATCAACCAGACGCCATTATTATTGATATCGAAAGCCCCGACCGTGACATGCTGGAACATATGAGCGTGTTGAACCAACACAACCCTAAGCCCGTCATCATGTTCTCTGACGAAGACGATTCCAGCACCATTGAAAAAGCCATTCGCGCAGGCGTGAGTGCTTATATTGTCGATGGCTTGAACCCCAAGCGGGTGAAATCCATTATGGATGTGGCGGTTGCGCGCTTTCGTGAGTTCCAAGCCCTACGTGGCGAGTTAGAAAAAACGAAGAATCAACTCGCCGACCGTAAGCTGTTGGACGAAGCCAAATCGTTATTGATGAAACACAAGAACCTCAACGAGGAAGAGGCTTACCACGCCATGCGCAAAATGGCGATGGATCGCGGGCAGCGCATGGTGGATGTTGCGAAGAACATCATCTCTGTAATGAACTTGTTTAATGATTGAGCAACAAGCAATGACCAAAAACAACGTAGCAACATCAGGACTTGAGCAACCGAATTTAAAAATCGGCTATATGCCCTTGTCCGATAGCCTTCCCCTGCTCGTCGCTGACGAAATGGGATTCTTTGCTCGCGAAGGATTGAGCGTTGAATTGCAGCAAGAAGTATCATGGGCCAATATTCGCGATAAAGTACTCGTCGGCCACTTAGATGCGGCACAAATGCTTGCACCTATGTTATTAGCCACCCACTTAGGCATTGGCGGTTTGCGCAAGCCGATGCAAACAGCGTTCGCCATGGGTTTGAATGGCAATGCGTTTACCATCTCTAATAACCTCGCCGCCGAATTAGCAGCGACAGACATACATGATATCAGTGGCAACGCAAAGCAGGCACTCGACGCGCTAAAAACCGTTATATCCCAGCGCAAAACTGAGAATAAACCAACACTGATTTTCGCGATTGTTTTCCCCTTCTCTATTCATAATTTTCTATTACGAGATTGGTTGGCCAGTGCAGGAATCAATCCCGATAGTGATGTGCAATTAGTTGTACTACCCCCTTCACAAATGGTGGATCACTTAGCGTTACAACATATTGACGGCTTTTTTGCTGGCGCGCCGTGGAACACAGTAGCTATTCAACGGGGTGTTGGTGAGTGTTTAGTCTCTGGGCCTGATTTATGGAGCAACGCGCCAGACAAGGTGCTAGGCACCACTCAACAGTGGGCGAATGATAATCCCAATACGCTTAACTCTATGATTCGAGCACTGTACCAAGCCTGTGCATGGGCCGATGCGAATCGCGACGACGCGGCAAAACTACTCGCCAAGCACATTCATTTACCGGTGGATGCTGTACAACCTGCTCTATCGGGTAAGTTTGTCTACCGTAAGCGTCAACCAGCAACTCAAGTCGATGATATGCTCGTGTTTAATCGCTACCACGCCAATTATCCATGGCCAGAACACGGACAATGGTTTTTAAGCCAAATGCAGCGCTGGAGCTGGGCGGCCGATAATTTGGATAATGACGCCATCGTTAACGAATGCTACGCAACCGCTACCTACCGGGCTGCATTGGCCGATCAGGCTTTGCCACCAACTTCGCATCAATTACGTTTTGATATTCAACAAGCGTGGGAACTGGACGATACGGCAATGGGCGCAACCGGCTTTAAATATCGCTAACAAAGATGAATCACGAAAAAGTGTCGCTCCTACAAGTTTGAATCGGCTCATTTAGTTAAGCTCCGCTCTTACGACTCTTTATAAGTAAGAGCGGATCTTATCGCGATTTTTTATTTACCCCTCAAACCAAAACACTACCTCCCTAACCCAAATATAATGCACCACAAATAAACCCCACCCTTCGCGCTCGCCCTTATTTAGCGCAAATAATGACAACCAATGTCACTCGCGTGCGTGCACCATCCTAGCTCATATCAGATTACTATCTGTCATTATTGATTTTATATGGTGCAAACATTAATTAAAAAGCCGATTTCATTCCATTTATTAAGGGATTAAAAAGTTGGCACAAGCTTTGTATTAGGTATTTCAGGATCTCAACGGCGAAATCCAACTTTTAGACACAAATACAAGCAAAGGCGCTTATTACGTAATTATTACGTCATAAGCGCCTTTTTTTTGGTTTCAAAAAAGGGGAAGCACAATGCGGGGAACAAAAACACTACGTCGCACGTTCATTAAGAGCGCGCTCGTATTAGCAACAGGCATGGCGACGCTGATATCACCTTATGCGTTGGCGAAAGACTACCCAGAAAAAGAAGAACTAAAATTCGGCTTTATTAAATTAACCGATATGGCTCCTCTAGCGATTGCTTATGAAAAAGGCTTCTTCGAAGACGAAGGCTTGTATGTAACATTAGAAGCACAAGCAAACTGGAAAGTACTATTAGACCGAGTAATTGATGGTCAGCTTGACGGTGCTCACATGCTCGCGGGCCAGCCTTTGGGCGCCACTATTGGCTTCGGTACTAAAGCCGACATCATTACCGCTTTCAGCATGGATTTAAACGGTAACGCAATTACTGTTTCTAACGACATCTGGGAGCAAATGAAACCCCATGTTCCTATGCAAGCCGATGGCAAGCCAGTTCACCCAATTAAAGCTGATTCTCTTAAGCCAGTTGTTGATAAATACAAAGCGGAAGGTAAGCCTTTCAACATGGGTATGGTTTTCCCAGTATCAACGCACAACTACGAGCTACGTTATTGGTTAGCGGCTGGTGGTATTAACCCGGGCTATTATGCTCCTGAAAAAGGCGACACTTCTGGTAAAATTAAAGCCGATGCTTTGCTATCCGTAACGCCACCACCACAAATGCCATCCACCATGGAAGCCGGTACGATTTATGGCTACTGTGTAGGCGAGCCGTGGAACCAACAAGCTGTATTTAAAGGTATTGGCGTACCCGTTATTACCGATTACGAAATCTGGAAAAATAACCCAGAAAAAGTATTCGGTGTTAGCAAACAATGGGCAGAAAAATACCCAATCACTCATAAAGCCGTTGTGAAAGCATTAATTCGTGCAGCAGCTTGGCTAGACGAGAACAACAACGCCAACCGTCCTGAAGCAGTAAAAATTCTGTCTAAACCGAACTATGTCGGCGCGGATTATGAAGTTATTGCGAACTCCATGACAGGTACCTTCGAATACGAAAAAGGCGACAAGCGTGACGTGCCTGATTTCAACGTATTCTTCCGTTATAACGCCACCTACCCTTACTACTCAGATGCCATTTGGTACTTAACTCAAATGCGTCGTTGGGGCCAAATCTCTGAACAAAAACCAGATAGCTGGTACATGGATATTGCGAAACAAGTTTATCGTCCAGATATCTATGCAACAGCAGCAAAAGAACTGATTAAAGAAGGCAAATTAAAAGCCGCCGACTTCCCAGACTTTGCCACCGAATCTGGATTTAAACCTGCGCAAGTCGATTTCATCGACGGACTTACTTACGACGGTAAAACACCAAACGCTTATATCGACCAATTTAAGATTGGCTTGAAAGGCAACGAAAAACCGTAAGTTGTTAATTATAACGCTTTAGACATGAAGACCGGGCGAGCCATACGGCTCGCCCACCCAAGGAGTAGAATTATGAACATTGCGCTATCGAACATTGCCTGGTTAGAGCCGTTCGTGAAAGTCGCCAAAGGTGAGAACGTTGCTCAAAACGTGCAACTCATTACCAAAACAATCGGTATTCCACTGGTCGGTATTTTAGTATTTTTAATGCTATGGTCAGCCGCCGCTAACAGTATCGACACGTCACTCGGTAAGTTTCCTGGCCCAGCGCAAGTGTTAGAGCAATCGAAGAACTTATTGGCAGAACATTTTGCAGAACGTGAACGTGCGGAAGCATTTTATGAGCGCCAAGAAGAGCGCAACGCACAACGTGTAAAAGACGACCCAACTTATGTACCCAAAATCCGCGATTACACCGGTAAAAACACCTATATAGATCAAATTGGTACTAGCCTAGTCACCGTATTAAGCGGATTTTTACTAGCGTCTATTTTAGCCATACCACTGGGCATTGTTATCGGCTTAAGTGCAAACCTGCACGCCGCCTTCAACCCCGTTATTCAAATTTTCAAACCCGTATCACCGCTTGCTTGGTTACCACTGGTGACTATGGTTGTTAGCGCGTTATACGTTACTGACGATCCTGTTGTACCAAAATCATTTATTACCTCCGTTGTCACCGTGATGCTGTGCTGCCTGTGGCCAACCGTTATTAATACTGCATTTGGTGTAGCAACCATTCCTAAAGATTTAGTGAACGTGAGCCAAGTACTTCGTCTGAACTGGATAACTCATGTACGTAAAATTGCCATCCCAGCGTCTATTCCAATGGTATTTACCGGCCTGCGCTTATCGCTAAGCATTGCGTGGATGGTACTGATCGCGGCAGAAATGCTGGCGCAAAATCCTGGTTTAGGAAAGTTCGTTTGGGACGAATTCCAGAACGGCAGCTCCGACTCATTAGGCCGAATTATGGTCGCTATCATCACCATCGGTTTAATCGGCTTCTTCCTTGATCGCGTCATGCTGAGAATTCAGCGCAGCGTATCTTGGGACAAATCAGCCACTTTGCGTTAAGGAAACATCATGAATCCATTACTCGAATTAACTCAAGTTGGTATTGAATTTCCAACACCAAAAGGACCATTTTGTGCACTACAAAATGTGAACTTAAAAATTGCAAAAGGTGAGTTCATATCACTGATTGGCCACTCAGGCTGTGGTAAATCCACCGTTCTTAATATTGTTGCAGGCTTATACCAAGCAACCACGGGCGGCGTTGTTTTAGCCGGAAAAGAAGTAAATGAACCGGGCCCGGAGCGTGCAGTGGTATTTCAAAATCACTCTCTTCTCCCTTGGTTAACGGCTTACCAAAATGTGGAGCTAGCGGTTCAGCAAGTATTTAAAGGTAAAAAATCTAAGGCCGAAATGAAGGCGTGGATTGAACACAACCTTAACTTAGTACACATGGGGCACGCCATGCACAAACGTCCAGATGAAATTTCTGGAGGTATGAAGCAGCGCGTTGGTATCGCCCGTGCTCTATCAATGGAACCCAGTGTTTTGCTATTGGACGAACCTTTCGGAGCGCTCGATGCTCTGACCCGCGCCCATTTGCAAGATTCACTAATGGAAATCCAAAAAGATTTAAACAGCACCGTCATCATGATCACCCATGACGTTGATGAAGCTGTATTGCTGTCTGATCGCATTGTCATGATGACCAACGGTCCTTCTGCAACAGTCGGCGAGATTTTAAATATCGAATTAGAGCGCCCACGTAATCGTATCCAACTGGCCGATGATCCAACCTATAACAAATATCGCCAGCAAGTATTGAGCTTCCTCTACGAAAAACAAAGAAAGGTCGACGATTCAATGCCCGTAGAGAAGGCAAAAGAACCCGAAAAAGAACAAGCAGCAGAAAAAGTTGCTTAAAAAATCCAAAACTAAAACTTAAAAACTCAGAACTACCAGGCTTCGATAAAGGAGAATGCCATGAAAGCGCAAAAAACATTACTTGCTATTGCATTGGGGTTAGCAGCTAGCCAAACGTTCGCTGATGCTATTAGCGATGGCAAATTCTACGCTGACGTAACAGCCCGTTTTGAATCTGCAGATCAAGATAACGGCGCCAGTAAAACAGCTAATGCTTTGATTGCAGATACTGCTTTTGGATATGAAAGCAAAGATTTTTCTGGCTTCAAATTTCTAGCTGAATATGAAGTTGTCAACGCTATGATTGATAACTACGCTCCAGAAACAGCCGGTTTTGATACGGTTGCTGACCCTGAAGTTCGCGAATGGAACCGCGCCCAAATCAGCTATGCCAACGATGGCTATACCGCTGTTTTAGGTCGTCAGCGTATTATTCTAGATAACGCCCGCTTTGTTGGTAACGTCGGCTGGCGCGCAAACGAACAAACATTTGATGCAGCAACCGTTGGCTACACCATCGGCGATGTGGCGGTTAAATACTCTTACATCGATCAAGTAAACAGCATTCTTCCTAAATTCGATGCTGACGTTACCGATCACTTATTAAACATCAGTTACAGTGGTATCAAAGCCGGTAAATTAACGGCTTATGCGTATTTGCTAAAAGACGATGACACCGATGCCAAGAACGATACATTTGGTGCAAGCTTTGGTGGTAAAACCGCAGTAAATGAGCTGTCTGTGATCTACAGCGCCGAAGTGGCAACTCAATCTACCGATGATTTCGATGCTCTCTACTACGCATTGGAAGGCGGCGTTGTTGTCGATGGCATCACCATTGCTCTTGGTAACGAAACATTAGGTAGCGATAGCGGCGACTACGGCTTCCAAACCCCATTGGCAACTAAGCATGCATTTAACGGCTGGGCAGATATGTTCCTAGCTACTCCGAAAGACGGCTTAAGCGACACTTACTTAAAAGTCGCAGGTATGGCTGCTGGCGTTAAATTGGTTGGTGTATACCACGACTTTAAAGCTGACGAAGGTAGCAACGACTACGGTAGCGAAATCGACTTGCTAGCCGTAAAAAAACTGAACGATAAATTTACCGTTGGTGCTAAATACGCAACCTACTCGGCTGAAGACACTTATGTTGACACCGATAAGTTCTGGCTGTGGGCACAAGCTAAATTCTAATAACGTGCTGCTGTAAAAAATTCGTTGTTTAGCGGTCGGTAACGGCCGCTTTTTTGCTTAAAATTGATTATAAAAAGAGATTCCGCATGACTGATAATGTATTGGTGATAATTGGTAACGGCATGGCAAGCAACCGTCTACTGGAAGAGTTGGGTACCGACCACCCTTACAGTCAGATTCATGTATTAAGTGACGAGTCAATCGCTCATTACAACCGCATTATGTTATCGCCATTACTAGCGGATGAAACAACACTTGAAGCCATCACCCCACACGACGCAACTTGGTACGAAGAACACCGAATCGCAATACACTTAGATCATGCTGTATCAACTATTGATAAATCAGCAAAAAAAATCACCTGCATGAATGGCAACGAGTTTTTATACAATGCACTCGTATTTGCCACCGGAAGCCGTTCTGCAATACCGCCATTAGAAGGTACAGATAATCGCTCGGTGATTGGCTTTCGTAGCATGACGGATGTCGATGCTATGACAGAGCGCTTAGCCGAACTTGAACATGCCACTGTTATCGGTGCAGGTTTATTAGGTGTTGAGGCAGCGGTTGGTTTACGTAGCCGCGGCGTACGCGTCACCCTATTGCACCGCAACCCTGTTTTAATGAACCGTCAGCTTGACGAAACAGCCTCGCAATTATTAGAGCACGAACTCATTGCTCGCGGTATCGACGTTATCACCGGCGCTACTCCTCAGCGCTTAATCTTAACTCCCGCCGGTGACCTCGCGGCGTTAGAGCTAAGCAAAAATGGTGAATTGATAACAACGCCAACCCAGTTGGTGGTATTTGCGACGGGCATTATTCCTAATATCGAATTAGCAGCAAGCGCTGGCATACTCACCGGTCGCGGCATTTGCGTTAATAGTAAAATGGAAACATCGGAACCTAATGTGTATTCATTGGGCGAATGCTGTGAATTCGATGGTACAACCTATGGCCTAGTGGCTCCGATATGGGATCAAGCAAAGGTACTAGCACGCCGTTTAAAAACCCAAGACACGGATAAAAGTACATTAATCGACTATATTGAGCGCACTCATCTAACCAAGTTAAAAGTATCGGGATTGGATGTGCACAGTATTGGAGAATTCGATGCCACGGATGATTGCGAGATTTTAGATCTAAAAGACCTAGTTGACGGCATTTATAAAAAGTTAGTAATTCGCAACAATCGAATTATTGGCGTGCTCTGTGTTGGCGATGTAGCCGACAGCCATTGGTATTTCGAGTTAATGTCAGAAAATCGTGATATTAGCGCTATTCGCGGACAATTGATTTTAGGCCAAGCCTATTGCGCGGCGGCTTAGTAGAGATCTATTGATACAAGTAGCTAGGCTTGTTTAGAAATGAATGCCTAGCTGCAACCCGTAAGCATCTCGATTTTCTTTATTATGAATTTTAGAATCAAAATAGCGCCGTACATAGGGATATATACGTACACCACCAAAATCAATCGAAACGCCGAGTTCGGGAAAGAAAGCACCAATACTTTCTTTCTCACATTCTTCTTCTGAGTCAGTGTCGACATCCTCATCGCACACCAACGATTCACCTAAAAACATTCCGACGCCACTTTGGATATTTACATGCGAAAAATCAGTATGGAACAATAAAGATATCGAATATCCCGCAAAAACATCCTCAACGCCTTCGGAGTTCTTACCAAAGTACAACACTCCAGAAAGACGGCCTGAGGTATACGCAGAAATATCGCTCATGATTGCCAATTCAGCGCCTGATCGAGTACCTCCAGGTTCCTGAAAATAACCAAACGAAACACTTCCGACGGGTTTGCCATCATTAAAGTCGCTATAATCACCATGCGGGTAGCTGATATCTGTGGTCAATCCTTGCGCTGCGGCCATCGGCGAAATGCCAAATGATAACCCAACCGAACATGCCATGAATAATCGACCAAGACTAAGCATGAATTTATTGTTTTTATTAGTCATAAAAAACACAGCGTTAACTCCAAACACGCTAGTCAGTTGCGAGAAAATATCCTTGTGCAATCACCACGATTAACAAGCCAAAGCTAATAACCTGCCAAACTCTGCCGCTATTCTGCTGTAATAGAGGACGTCGTTTAAAACTACGAATCAAGTCTGGATTCGGTTTCAACAAATCATTCCAAAACTCAGAATACGCCTGTTGACGCTGCTTCAGATCAGGATGACAACCCTTTTGGATTGCTAAATCTAACCAACGCGGTAAATCGGGACGATGCTCAGTTAACGCTTGATACGACCACTCGCTAATCGAACGAGCACCACGACGATGAACTTGATCCATTTTAAATGGCTGCGCTTGGCTTAGCATTTCATAAACCATAACGGCTAGCGAAAACAAATCACTTTGCATCACCGCTACACCATCCAAAACATATTCCGGTGCAATATAATTAACCGAGCCTACGGGGCAGTCTTCTTCAATTGCCGAACGTATTTCTGCTAAGCCACGAACCGCAACGGTGCCGAAGTCGATCAGTTTTACCTGACCAGCCGTTGTGATCATCACGTTCTCTGGCTTGAGATCACGATGCACCATCCCTGCTCGCTGGAAGACACGCAAGCCATGGATAATTTGCTCGACGATACCACGAACTTCGTTGACGCTGGCATTAGGATGGTCGTGAATCCACTGGCGAAGATTCGCACCTTCGATTAATTCACAAATATGATACAGAAACCGTCCTTCAGGCTCAGGCGGTAAAATACGCATGACATGTGGATGATCTATTCGACTCCCCACCCACTGCTCGCGGACAAAACCTTCGAGGTAGACCAAATCTTCTTCAAAATTTAGTGACGGCGCTTTGAGTATGTAGCGCTTGTTATTACGCAGGTCGAGAACTTTGTACAGATGACTACGAGTACCCGCATACACAATGTGCTCAACTCGATACTGATCAATCCGGTCACCCACTTTCAATACAGGAGGAATCGCTCTATCGGTTAATTCTCGCTGGGTTTCTTCCAAGTTCATTTCAGGAACACGATCAACCCGCAAGATAAAGCAGGTTAAATTATCATCACTGCCTTTTTCCAACGCTAATTCGACGGCTCGCTTTGCAACACCCTCAATATCATTTTGAGCATTCGAGGTCGACTGAGTTTGCAGAGGTGACAGCAACTCAATAAATTCCGAGTTAGTACAAAAGCCATGCACGCCGTCCGTGGTACAAATTAAAATATCACCGTCATGAATATCAACCGTGTGATAATCAACCTCAAGATGCGTATCCATCCCTAAAGCGCGACTTAAATATTCACGGCCATTGCCATGACGATGCGTATGATCGCGAGTGAGTGGCTCTAACGTGGTACCTCGCAAACGCATAATGCGACTATCGCCAACATGAAAGACATGCAGCGTATTCGACTTTAAAACGACCCCACTAAACGTCGTCACCAAACTATTATGACGTGCAGAAGCCTGTTGGCCATGATGATACAACCACGCATTCAGTGAGCTAAGTACCTTACCAGCGGCGGTTTTAACGTCCCAGCTATCGGGGGTACTGTAATAGTCATTTAAGAAATGCGTAACGCTGGTGATACTGGCTTGCTGGGCGTTTTCGCTACAGCTCACACCATCGGCGATACAGGCAGCAATACCTTTATAGCGGGTTATAGATAACGTCGGCTGATACGCAGCAAAGGCATCTTGATTTTCAGTTTTAATGCCAGCACTGGTGAAACCACCGTAGGTTACGGATAACTCTGAACTCATGGGAGACTCGCGTGGAGTATGGTTGGAGGTAGCTTACCAAGTTTGGGGCCACAGTGCAGTGTGTAGCCCCGAATTGAAAACCGCGGCCTAAGCCGCGGTGTTTATCAATCAGCCATGCCCGACACTGATCATTTCAACCGAACCGTCTTCACGAACTTCAGCAATGTGCCCTTTCGGCTCCTCCATCACTAATAGCGCGATGAAACCAACAACAGCAGTACCTGCGATAACGATAAAGAAGGTTGAGTAATCAACGAATGACAATACGGTTAAGTAAGTAACAGCACCGACGTTACCGTAAGCACCTGTCATACCGGCAATTTGGCCAGTCAGACGACGTTTAATCAAAGGCACCACGGCGAATACTGCGCCCTCACCTGACTGTACGAAGAATGAACATGCCATCGCCGCAACAACCGCCAACCATAAAGGCCATTGGCTATCAACCATCGACATCAGCAAGTATCCGACCGCTAAACCAGCGGTTAAAATTAACAAGGTCGGCTTACGACCAAACTTATCAGACAGCCAACCGCCACCAGGACGAGACATCAGATTCATAAAGGCGTAAGCCGATGCAACCATACCGGCAACCACTGGGGTTAACTCAAAGGTTTCAGCAAAGAACAATGGCAACATAGATACCACGGCCAGTTCCGAACCAAAGGTGGCGAAATACAAAATGTTTAGTACAGCAACTTGCTTGAATTTGTACTGATGCATTTCTGGCACTGGGGTATGAAAGATATTTTTATTGACCTTCCAAACGTGAGATACCTCATAAATAAACAACAGTACTAAGCCCACATAACATAATAGCGATGTGGTTTCAGACAGCATAGCAACGCCGGACGGCGACAATTTCCACGTTAATAAGGCAAGTGCGGCATACATAGGCACTTTCATAATCAGCAAGAAGAAGAAATCGCCTTTACTGGTCACTTCCATTGCACCCATATTTTTTGGTTTAAAGTAAGTCGATCCTTTAGGTGTATCCGATACATTCATATAGTACACAACACTGAATAACAGACTCATTAAACCCGTTAAACCAATGGCATAACGCCAGCCGTCATCACCGCCAAACCAAATAGCAATCACAGGCAAGGTAAATGCCGCAGCCGCAGAACCAAAGTTACCCCAACCGCCATAAATACCTTCTGCTGTGCCTAATTCATTGGCAGGGAACCATTCACTCACCATACGAATACCGATCACAAAACCGGCACCAATAAAACCGAGCATAAAACGCGCAATGGCTGCCTGTACGAATGTGTCGGCCAAAGCAAACATAAAACACGGAATAGCACATACGGCGAGCAAGGCAGAGTAAACAATACGTGGGCCATAACGGTCAGTTAACATACCGATCACGACACGCGCTGGAATTGTTAATGCGACGTTCAAAATTAATAAGGTTTTAATTTCTGATTTTTCTAAGCCCAAACTTGCAGCAATGGCTTGCAACATAGGCGCAAAGTTAAACCACACCATAAAGGTAATAAAGAAAGCCATCCAACTCAAATGAAGGACCTTCATTTTGCCGGTGAAAGCAAAAAGATTAAATTTTTCAGCACTCATTTTCTAATTTCCATTATTTTCTTGATCTGGGTGTAACCGCTAGCACGAGAAAAAGTGGCTTATCCGGCCACTTTCACCACACCATTTTCAATCGTTACTGGATAGTTTGGAATTTTTACATCTGCATCTTCCAAACACTCACCCGTCGTCAAATCAAAGTGCTGTTTGTATAACGGTGATGCCACCACTGGGCGATCACCAATCGAGCCTAAGATACCGCGCGATAATACATTAGCATTACCGAATGGATCAAAATTACTAATGGCATAAACCTGCTCGCCTTCACCGTAACGAAATACGGCAACCTGCTTGCCATTCACCAGCGCACACACGCCGGTGTCAGGATTAATATCGGCCAACGAGCAAACGTTTGTCCAAGTAGTCATAGTATTCCCCTGCTGTTCTGTATGTGATGTAGTTGTAGACATAAATCGCTCCTTATTACTCGGCAGTGACATTGACTAATGCAATGCGCTCTTTCTCAGTTGCAGGGCGACGCTGTCCACGTTCACGCACAAATTGCAGATTATCGTCTTGCTCATCAGCGTTAATAAAATGGGCAAAACGTTTTAGTTTTTCAGGTGACTCAATAGTGGTTTTCCACTCACACTGGTAAGTATCAACAACTTTAGTCATTTCATTTTCTAATTCAGTTGCGATGGCCAATTTATCGTTAATTACAACGTCACGTAGGTAATCCAAACCACCTTCCATGTTTTCCATCCACACCGATGTACGCTGTAAACGATCAGCAGTACGCACATAGAACATCAACACACGGTCGATGTATTTAACTAAGGTGTCATCATCAAGTTCGGTTGCGAACAAGTCTGCATGACGAGGGCGCATACCGCCGTTGCCACACACATACAAGTTCCAACCTTTTTCGGTTGCGATTACACCAATGTCCTTCGACTGTGCTTCAGCACATTCACGAGTACAGCCAGACACCGCAAATTTAATTTTGTGCGGAGAGCGTAAACCTTTGTATCGATTCTCTAATGCCAACGCCATTGAAACGCTGTCAAGAACGCCATAACGACACCAAGTACTACCAACACACGATTTAACGGTACGCAGTGATTTACCGTAGGCATGGCCAGTTTCGAACCCTGCATCTACTAGTTTCTTCCAGATAGCGGGTAATTCGTGTAATTGTGCGCCGAATAAGTCGATACGCTGACCACCCGTAATTTTGGTGTACAGGTCATACTCTTTAGCGACTTGGCCTAACACAATGAGTTTTTCTGGAGTAATTTCACCGCCAGCAATACGCGGGACAATAGAATATGTACCGTCTTTTTGCATGTTGCCCAAGAAGATGTCGTTGGTATCTTGTAACGGCATTAACTCTTCTTTCAGCACATACTCATTTTGGTACGACGCCAAGATAGAACCCACTGTCGGCTTACAAATTTCACAACCGTGGCCAGAGCCATGTCCAGATACCACTTCTTTAAAGCTGGTGTAGCCTTTAATACGAATAATGTCGGCCAACTCAGCACGCGTGTAAGCAAAGTGCTCACACAAGTTATTGTTAACTTCAACACCCATAGACGCTAACTCGGCGTCCATCACCTGCTTAACTAAGGCAGAACAACCGCCGCAACCCGTCGATGCTAACGTGGCCCCCTTGATGTCCCCCATAGTGCAACAGCCACCTTGAACCGCCGCATTAATATCGCCTTTGGTGACATCAAAACAAGAACAGATTTGAGCCGTATCAGGCAGTGCCGACACGCCTAGACCAACCGCAGGCTCGTCACCCATTGCTGGTAAAATTAATGCCGCAGGGCTTCCCGGAATATCCATATCATTAAGCATTAGTTGCAATAACGTGCCGTAGGCTTCAGCTTCGCCCACCAATACCGCACCCAGTAATTTCTTACCGTCAGCCGAAACAACCAAGCGCTTATATACTTCGGCAACATCATCGCTAAACACATAGCTTTGTGCTCCCGCCGTATGACCGTGCGCATCCCCAATCGACGCGACATCAACACCTAAAAGTTTTAACTTGGTGCTCATATCTGCGCCTTTAAACGCTAGTGCTGGGTCATCGTGAGTAATTAATTGGCTAACGATATGTTGGATAGCTACTTTGGCCATCTGATAGCCTGGAGCAACCAAGCCGTATATTTTGTTATCCCAAAGCGCACATTCACCAATCGCATAAATATCGTTTTCTGATGTTTGGCAATAATCGTTCACAACGATACCGCCGCGCTCACCCATATCTAAACCAAATTGGCGTGCTAATTCATCCTGAGGGCGAATGCCTGCAGAAAATAAAATCATGTCGGTTTCTAAGAAGGAGCCATCCGCAAAATTCATGCGATAACGGCATTCTTCACCCGCCACAATTTCTTTGGTGTTTTTCTCGGTATGAACCGTTACACCTAAATCTTCGATTTTACGGCGTAATAATTTACCGCCGCCTTCATCTAATTGAACCGCCATTAAACGCGGAGCAAATTCAACAACGTGAGTTTCTAATCCCGCCTCACGCAAAGCATTAGCCGCTTCCAAACCTAATAAACCACCGCCCACAACAACACCGGTCTTACTCACTTTTGCCGATGCAGAAATAGCTTCTAAATCTTCGATAGTACGGTATACCAAGCAATGATCTTGATCTTTGCCAGGAATAGGAGGAACGAACGGATAAGAACCTGTCGCCAAAACTAACTTATCGTAGCCTTCAACGCGTCCAGTAGAGGTCGTAATGGTTTTATTGTCGGCATCAATACCAACGACTTTATCGCTAACAATATAGGTAATACCCAAGTCATCGTAATGATCAGGAGTTGTTAGTGATAAATCTTCTGCGGTAGCACCGGAAAAATATTTACTCAGTTGAACACGATCATATGCCAGACGTGGTTCTTCTGAGAAAGTAATGAGATCAAATTGGGATGCGTGTTCTGATGTGGCTAGAGTGTTTAAAAAGTTGTGACCAACCATGCCGTTGCCAACGACTATTATACGTTTCTTACTCATTATGATGTCTCTCTATCTGGTCATATATCGGAATTCTCCTTGGGTGCGCCATTGCTCTATTTCCTCATTACGCCGTTGTAGTGGGAAACATCGAAAGTTGTTTAGCAATTGTAATGCCAAATGAAAAATCGCAAGTAAATACGCGGGGAACGGTCAATATTCGACCAAACTTAAGTGAAACGAAGTCGGCAAACACAAAGCTTTAGCACCAAAGTGCAACAAAATAGACATGCGAAGCACTATTGCAGTGCAGAAAACCAAAAGCTTAATTGGGAATCGTCGGTGTGGATTTGCTGAAAACATAATCAATGCCTCTGGATACCCTCATAATACCGTCGTGGTTGCTGACTAAGAGAAAGTAAATATAGACTTGGCACCAATCTTGATACGTAATAAACCAATGAGGGAATTCTAGTGGCTACACTCCTGAAGACTCTCCGATACCAAAGGCGGTATCACCATTTTGTGTTGTGTAAGAAGAGCATTGGCGCTCACAGGGATTCTGTGAGCGCTTTTTTTTTGGTTAAAAAAGGCAAACGATGATGATAACGGAATTGCAACAGACCAATACCACATGCCCCTACTGCGGAGTAGGCTGTGGTGTAACTGTTCAATACCAAGCCGGAGAGATATCACCAACGGCCAATCTAACAACAGCTCAAACGGGCAGTGTTCAACCCGTCGCTGGCATGCAAGCTCATCCTGCTAACTTTGGTCGCCTGTGCGTAAAAGGCTCTGCACTGCATGAAACGATTGATCACACCGACCGCCTTCTGTATCCAACCATGAACGGCAAGCGTACAAGCTGGGATAAAGCTCTAAGCCTAGTAGCCGATAAGATTCAGCAAGTTATACATACCCACGGCCCAGACGCCGTTGCCTTTTATGGTTCAGGCCAACTATTAACAGAAGACTATTACGTTGCGAATAAGCTGATGAAGGGCTTTATTGGCAGCGCCAACATGGATACCAATTCGCGCTTATGCATGGCCTCTGCGGTAGCCTCTTATAAGCGTTCGTTAGGCTCTGATACCGTACCGGGCAATTACGAAGATTTAGAAAAAACCGACTTATTGATAATGGTTGGAAGCAATGCCGCATGGGCACACCCCATTTTATTCCAACGCATTGTTGCAGCTAAAAAAGCTAATCCGGCAATGAAGGTCGTAGTGATCGACCCTCGCCGTACCGCGACATGTGATATCGCCGATCTGCATTTAGCTATTCGCCCCGGATCGGACACCTTTTTATTCAACGCCCTGCTGACCTATATGGATCAAAGTAACGCGTTGGATTACAGCTTTATTCATAACCACACCGATGGTATTGCCGAAGCTCTTGAAAGCGCCAGTGCCAGTAGCGCAACCTTCGAAGAGCTTGCTCAGCGTTTAGATGTCTCCAGCAATGATTTAAATCTATTTTTTGAATGGTTTCGTGATAGACCAAAAACAGTGACGTTTTATTCTCAAGGCGTAAATCAAAGTTCGGCTGGTACCGATAAAGCCAACGCCATTATTAACCTACATTTGGCTACCGGACGTATCGGGAAAGAAGGTGCATCGCCCTTCTCGATTACCGGCCAACCGAATGCAATGGGTGGCCGTGAAGTTGGAGGGCTGGCAAATCAACTTGCAGCCCACATGGACTTTAGCGCGGCAGAACGCGATTTAGTGCGCCGCTTTTGGCAAGCCCCAGCCATTGCGGAACGCCCAGGTCATAAAGCCGTCGATTTATTCAATGCCGTAAAAGACGGCAAAATTAAATTTCTTTGGATTATGTCGACCAATCCACTCGTTAGCATGCCCGACGCCGACGATGTGAAAGAAGCGATGAAGCGTTGTGAATTAGTTGTGGTATCGGATTGTATGGCCAACACCGACACCACCGCCGCAGCCCATGTATTATTACCGGCAGCAAGCTGGGGCGAAAAAAATGGCACAGTCACCAACTCCGAACGTCGAATTTCTCGTCAGCGTGGATTCTTACCTTCGCCGGGTGAAGCCATGCCCGACTGGTGGATTATCTCTCAAGTTGGTCGTCGCCTTGGCCATGAAGAAGCTTTTAATTACGAACACGCAAGTGATGTATTCGACGAACACGCCCGTTTATCCGCGTTTGAAAATAACGGTAAACGCGACTTCGACTTATCCGGTTTAGTCGGCATGAGCCGCAGCCAGTACGATGCACTCGCACCGATTCAATGGCCAGTTAACGACCAATACCCAAGTGGTCGCGCGCGCTTTTTCGACGACGGTCATTTTTACACCGCTACCGGTAAAGCCAAATTCATTAACGTAGAAGCACGCCTACCCGAAGTACATTCCCAAGGCGACCTAGTGATGAATACTGGTCGTATTCGCGATCATTGGCACACCATGACGCGCACGGCAAAATCTGCACGTTTAGGCCAACACATCGCCGAGCCATATGCTGATATTCATCCTGACGATGCGAATCTGCGCGGCATTACACACGGCGACTTAGTCGAAATACATAATGAGCGAGGCCATATTATTGTTCGCGCACAAGTCATTAACGATGGCCGCCAACGCAAAGGTGAGCTATTTGTGCCGATGCACTGGACCAATCGTTACGCCAGCAAAGCACGCATGGGCACCCTAATTGCCAAAACGACCGATCCTATTTCTGGCCAGCCAGAATTAAAATTCACCCAAGTGAACGCGCGCCTATTTAATACCGCTTGGCAGGGATTTATTCTAAGCCGCAAAGACCTTGGCCCACTCCCTGCCGATTATTGGATTTATGGCGTTACCGAAACTGGTCACGGCTATGAAATTGCCGACCGTGAATCGCCACTCGCATTAATCGAAACCCTAAAAGCACGCCTACCCGAAGGCGACTGGATTACGCTAAGCGATCCTAGCCACAACCATTACCGACTCGCCCTACTCACGGATGGACGCCTACAAGCCGTCATATTTTTTCATCAAAATTACGATTTTGGTGCACGTCAGTGGTTGATCGAACGCTTTAACGACGAAACCCTCAGCGCCAATGATCGCAAAGCACTGCTTGCAGGCCGCCCGTTAGGCAAGCAAGCCGACAAAGGCGCGATTATTTGCTCCTGCTTCCAAGTAGGCGAAAACACCATCAAAAACAGTATTCAACAAGGCTGCTGCACCGCAGAAGCCCTAGGCGAAGCATTGAAATGCGGAACAAACTGCGGCTCGTGCATACCCGAATTAAAAGCATTAATACAACGCGAAGCGCTAGCAACCAACGCAGCCGACGCCATGACTGCCGAATAAGTGGATATCAAAATGAACCGTAAAAAAACACTTAGCCTTAATACAAAACAATCAGAATCTAACCAACAAACACTCGGTAAAGTATGGCTAGTAGGCGGCGGCCCGGGTGACCCAGAGCTACTGACGATTAAAGCCATGCGCGTATTAAGCGAAGCGGATATTGTGTTGTACGACAGCTTAATTTCAGAAGAAATACTCGCCATGCTACCAAAGAAATGCACCCGCATTCATGTTGGTAAACGCTGTGGCGCACACAAAATGACCCAAGTGGATATTCAAAAATTATTACTCACCAGTGCCCGTAAATACGGCAAGGTTGTGCGCTTAAAAGGCGGCGATCCATTTATCTTTGGTCGTGGTGGTGAAGAGCTAGAATACTTAATGGAACACGGCGTAGAAGTGGATATCGTACCCGGCATTACCGCCGCCGGAGGCTGCGCTGCCGCAGCGAAAATCCCACTCACGCATCGCCAATATGGCAACGCCTTAATGCTCGATAGCGGCCACACCCAATTTGGTGACTACGAACCAAGCCAAAATCCGACCCGCGTATTTTATATGGGCCTGAAACAAGCCGGAATGATCACCGCACGTTTACTAGGCGATGGCCTATGCGAATCCACTCCCGTAGCCCTTATTGCCAACGGCACTCTACCCAACCAAGAAGTACACACCGGCGTACTGATGGACCTACCGCGCTTAGCCGAACGCTATTCAGCCAGCGGCCCCGCCTTAATTATTGTGGGTGAAGTCGCCGCCTTTGCCGCCCGAAACCAAATACAAATGAGCCGTCAGGCGGTAGCTTGAGTAAGATTTAAAACATCAACGCTTAACACAAACCAAAGGTGGCTTACTCAAGCCACCTAGATAGCGCGACGTTAACGCACACTCACCAAAGCTTGCGCACTATGAGTTGCGCTGGTACTTTCAAAATCTCCAACATCAAGCACTGAGCGAAAGTGCATATCATCGACAACAAACTGTGATGCAGAATCAAGCATCATCGCATCAAGGAAGATAATGAACCTACTTATACGAATTTTCACACCACTAATACTACTAGCAGCTTGTAGCTCAACTACCTACATCACATATGCGCGGAAATACTAAACAGTAATTATACCTATGAGTAACGAAAGTAATATCAGCCTCAGCAAAGGGTTTACCTTCTCCTTTGAAGACGACGGCAACTCGATTGATGCTTGGTTTAGTGCATTTTCTGGCCTTGAAAAAGTATATGTGAATGGAGTGCTCGTCTGCTCTCAAAGAAATTTCTCTAGAAATTCTAAAACCACATTCAAAATTGGCACAAACGAATATTCAATAGACATTAATGCCAAGAGCCTATTGAAGGGGCCGTTTATATGCAACCTAAATAGAAATGGACAAACTTACAAAAGGCAAAAACTTCTTTTTCCTAAACCCAAGAAACGCGCGAAAATCTCTTCATTGCTGACTAGTTTTTTAATATTTTTGGTTGTCGGTACATTATTCGGGCTTGCACATTCGTACTGGCAGCTACCGTCGGAATTTATTTACATATTCATTGCTCTAGTATTGATAATAGTAACCTCATTGAATAGTAAGAATCACAAAAGCATAAAGCCAGTTATTGAGAATGAAGAAAACCTATAACAAAAACGGTGAAATCCTTAAAAACGGTCTCCTTATGGTAGTCGGTATAATTTCAAAAGATCGGAGAAGTAAATGAAAAGACCTACATGGGCAACAATTGTTGGGGTCCTAGCAATTACCTTTGGAATAATGGGAATCTTTAGTGGCGCGAAGGATATAGCGATGCCATCAATACTTGAGATGCAAAAAGAAATGATGATGAGTTTTAGCAATGGAAAAACTCCCGACGGAAAGGATTTACCACAAATAACTTGGGAATTTGAAAAAGATGGAGAAAAGCAAAAGATTGAAATATCTAAAATGTTTGAAGGAGCACAGGAGCAGTTTCAGTTTCCTGACTGGTATAAATCTTGGGCGGTGGTTATAGGTTTAGTATCAATAGCTGCAGCTACTTTGTATCTCTTTTCAGGAATATTCCTCCTAATGAAAAAGCCGTTAGCCGTGAAAGTATTTTACGTCACAATTTCCGTATCGATTGCGTGGGCATGTATCCAAACGCTAATCTTTGCACAATCTGGCAATGGTATGTTGATGGCGGAAATTCCGATGTTTATACCAAGTATACTTATCGACATCATCCTCCTTATTGTTGTACTTACGGGTAACAAAGATGCCTTCAATGCTGAGCAATCGTGAATTTCGTGAAGATGAATTTAACTCACTATAGAAAGTTAACTCACAAATAAAATCTACTTTTTCTTACGAAGTTATCAAAAACGAGATTAGAATGATGAAATTCCTCCTATCTGTAATAACATTACTCCTAAGTAGCACAGTTACGATAGCTGACAATAACGAGCGAGATAAATACGATAGAGAAGTTGATCGCGTTGCCTTTGCATCAAAAATCAGCGGCACAACATGGTTATATTCATGGCGAGACCGCGAGTATACTTTTGCTTTTGAGCCTAATGGAGACATTTCAAAGTTAGAAAGCTGGTCGAAGGTTAAATGGTACACCAACCAGAAGGATGAGGTAGTCTTAGAAGCCCCAAACAACAAAATGTACCTTTATTTTGACACTAAAGTGAGAAATTTTAAAACAGTAGATTGGGACGGACAGGACGCCACTGGAAAGATTATATTTAAGGATGATAAGTAAAAAAATTAGGAAGATCACATTATTTAGGGCTGATTGGCTGGGTGTTCTCACGTCATTAACGCAAGTTCGAACGTTAAAAATACAGGAAGTGTTATCAACAGGAAAATATCAGTAAACCTCTTCTCCTGCGACGCTATCTCAGCCAGAAATTTCCGGCCTATAAATGATGAGTTACGAGTATTTATAAAATGTGCCAAATTAATGAGTTAACTAGAGCGACTGAGCTATTTTTTTCAAAGCATTGGGAGCATTCATCAAAGAAAAGTACGCCCTATTGGAAATGGAAATGGGATTGGGCAAGCTCTGTTCCATATCACAATAAAGGAGGTGTTTACGCTCTACTAGATGAAAACAATAGAATTTCATACATTGGTCTTGGGGCTTCAATCGGCGGCGGAAAATACAAAGAACACGGCATATCAAGAAGGCTTCTATCACACGTAATTAAGAAAGACCCATCTAAGAAAGGCGCTTATGTTCCTAAATCTAAATGGTCAAATATCAAAGATATAGGGGCAATCGGCTTCGATTATGAAGATTCATATTTAGCAGCATCATTGGAAGCATTTCTTATTCGAGAGTTAAAGCCGCTCATGAACTCTGTGAGTAAAAAATAGTATTTATACTCCGAAAAACGGCTGCAGTGGCTGACAGCGATGCCCTGCATTAAATAACACAAAAATTTAGCGTATCCCTCACTCTCAATAAAAAACAATCAATACCCAAAAAACTCATAATCAAAGTACTTTCTATGCTCGATACCAGCGAGATTAGAATTTACCTTGTTCGGGTGTTTGTACTCTTTCCAGTTGGCGACGTTACGCCCAGCATTGAGTTTAGGAAAGTCTTCACTGCTCTGCGCATCGACTCCTAGAAACTCTTTCATCTTGAGCAGGCTCCCCTGCTCGCTGACATCTATAGATAAAAGATCATCTCGATCTTTAAAATACTCAAACACGGCGTGCTGATGGCGTTGATAGCAGCCTATGAGTTCATTAGCTGATAACGGCAGTGTTGGTGAGAAGATATGGTGAAAGCTACGCTTTAAGATGGGGTTAAAGTACCCAATTTTAGGTTCTAAATGTGGTGCCATTTTTTCGAGGAGCATGGTGATTGATGGTACCCACTCATCCATATTTCTAGATAAGTAGATAAATTTAGAATTAGGGAAGAGTTCATCCAAATGTTGATAGTCGCTAAAACACGGGGCGTCGGATATGGCCTCCGCTACTTCAAAGGCTTTTTTAGTAAACGCGGTGTGGGCTACTAAGAATCCCAGTTCAAGTAACGCAACACTGATACTCGTAGTGCCTGTTCTGGGTAAGCCGATGATAAAAATCTTAGACATCTGGTGTTTCTAGCTATAAAAGGCGGTAATTATAGTGGTAAGTAGTTTGAGTTGGCGACGGTTAATATAGTATTCGATTCTAAAAATCACAGGCAAATCATCTTAAGCTGTTATATTCGCAAACCTAGCAGCCCACTTGCCACCGTTCGCCTTATCACAATTCTCTTCGGTATCGTAGGAGATCTGAGCGTTATTGATGCTAATGCCAATACCTGCAAGCGCCTTTTGAATAGTAGCGTTAAACTCAAGGTGGCCATTATTTGAATTAAACGCTTTTAGTCTTTCGTTTGTGTCGAATACGCAAACCACCCTCAAGCTTTTCGGAAAGCTTGAATAGTTAACCAAATGGGTTAGCCACTGAAACCCGCTATTCTTAGTTAATGCGACCTCACAAACATCGGTAAGAACTTCGCATATATTTTTATCAATTTTCTTATCGGTTTTGCGCATAACTTAATAGGCTCTAGCAATACTTAAAATACTTTGACCACTACACCGTCCCAAATAAACATTCTTCATTATGCACTTCACGCCTTCAAGTTATCCGGATGACACGGGCAGTTGGTCATATGGTCGTTCACCATGCCCATGCTCTGCATAAAGGCGTAACAGGTTGTTGGGCCGACAAAGCCAAACCCTGCTTTTTTTAATGCTTTGCTCATGCCTTGGGATTCAGAAGTTTGAGCTTGAGCTTCGCTCATATTTTTGAGGTGATTCACTTTGATTTCGTTGCCGACAAATGCCCAAAGCCATTCCACCATATCAATGCCCTGTGCTTCCATTGCTAACCATGCTTTGGCATTTTTACGAATGGCTTCAAGTTTGCCTGCATGGCGGATAAGCCCTGCATCGGTTAAGCAGTCGGCGATGTCGGCATCGGTCATGGCGGCGACTTTTTCGGGTTTAAATTGATGAAAACGCTTGCGGTAGTTATCGCGCTTTTTCAGTACGGTAATCCAACTGAGTCCGGCTTGTTGGCCTTCAAGACAGATTTTTTCGAATAATTGGTTGCGATTACGATTCGGCACGCCCCATTCGTTGTCGTGATAGGCAATATAGATATCACCTTGCGCCCAAGGGCAAGTTTGTAGGTCTTTCATGGGAGGCGTCCTGCTAATCGTATGAGGCTGCGAATGTTTACAGCCAACGGGTTGTTACTATTAAGGCAGCTAGGGCTGCGGATGTTTCTCGAACACGAGCATACGATTATTCGCGGGCATTTCAATATCGTGCAATAAATGCAGTTGATGCTGGCGGCCAAGCAAGACGATTTGTTCAAAATCTTTAATGCCGCTATCAGGGTCACGCATTCTCAGCCATTCGTCTAAAGCAATATTGCCTTCGCTGGTAAAACGGCCATCGTAATTGTACGGGCCGTACAAAAGCACTAGGCCGTTGTCTTTTAACGAACGGCTAATGCCTTTAAACATGGCGACGACTTGGCTCCAGCTAACGAAATGGACGACGTTGGCGCTAAACACCGCATCCATATTTCGTAGTGGCCAGATGTCTTGGCTAATATCGAGTTCGACTGGTGCTAAAAAGCCCGCCTGTTTTGAATGCTCACGCCAAGCTCGAATAGCAGATAAACAGCCCGGCAACTCAGATGGCTGCCAATGAATTCCGCGCAGTTGCTCAGTCATATAAGCGGCATGCTGGCCTGTGCCACTGCCCACTTCAAACACCACCATATCTGGGGTCAAGAAGCGCGACAGCACGTCTGCGATGGGCTTTTGGTTGCGTAGGCAAGATTCCGCTACCGGCAACTCTGCGTGTGTCGCTAGCTTAGTCGATTGTATATGCGGATCTGCCGGTTGCATGTCGTTTCCTGACGGCCGAGTGTGTATGCCAGTATCGCATAGTGAAGCATGAGCTCAACCCCACTAAAGGCGAATTTGGTCGCAATATGACAAGAGAATTTAGGATAATTAACTATCGCGAAAGGCTAAATTGCTGCCAAGGCCCACAAGCTTTAGAATAGAGTCATCTATTCATTCTTCGGAAGTTCAAATACAGCTTATGCGCGCCACTCAATTCTTGATCGCCACAGAAAAAGAAACCCCTGCCGATGCCGTCGTTATTAGCCATCAGTTGATGATGCGCTCGGGCATGATCCGTAAACTTGCTGCAGGTTTGTATACATGGATGCCCCTTGGTTTGCGTTCGCTGCGCAAAGTGGAAGCCATTGTTCGTGAAGAAATGGAAAATGCTGGCGCGCAAGAAGTACTAATGCCAGCGGTTCAGCCTGCTGAATTATGGGAAGAAACCGGTCGTTGGTTCCAATACGGTGGTGAATTACTGCGCGTTAAAGACCGCCACAATCGCGAATTCTGTATTGGCCCTACTCACGAAGAGGTGGTTACTGATTTAGCACGCAACCAGCTAAGCAGCTACAAGCAGTTGCCAATGAATTTATTCCAAATTCAAACCAAGTTCCGTGATGAAACCCGCCCTCGTTTTGGTGTGATGCGTGCACGTGAGTTCATCATGAAAGATGCGTATTCGTTCCATGCGTCGGAAGAGTGTTTGAACAAGACCTACGAAATTATGCACGCCGCCTACTCTCGTATTTTCACCCGCTTAGGCCTAGATTTCCGCCCAGTATTGGCCGATACCGGCTCGATTGGTGGCGCTTTATCGCACGAATTCCATGTGTTAGCCGATTCTGGTGAAGACGATATCGCCTTCTCTAACGAGAGCGATTACGCCGCGAACGTCGAGCTTGCTGAAGCTGTTGCACCTGCTGGCGAACGCCCAGCCGCTAGCCAAACGATGACACAAGTATCTACTCCAGATACCAGCAGCATTGATGCTTTGGCTACTTTGCTTAACGTAAACGCCAACCAGATCCTAAAAGCGATTGTGGTTCGTGGTACTAGTGAAGATGAAAATGCCGATGAAGATACGGCAGGCGAGCCAGTTGTGCTGTTTATTCGTGGCGATCACGAACTCAATGAAATCAAAGCCGAGAAATTGCCGGGTGTGTTATCGCCGCTGCAATTTGCTAGCGATGCAGAAATTCAAACCATTGGTGGTGTTACCGGCTTTGTTGGCCCTCGCAACTTGTCGGCACGTTGCTATGTTGATCGCAGCGCGGCCCATCTAGCCGATTTTATCTGTGGTGCTAACGAGAAAGACGCTCACCTTACCGGCGTAAACTGGGATCGCGATGCTGAGCTACCTACCGTTGCTGATTTACGCAATGTGGTTGCTGGTGACCCAAGCCCTTGCGGTAAAGGTGTGTTGGATATCAAGCGTGGTATTGAGGTAGGCCATATCTTCCAGTTAGGCACTAAATACTCTGAAGCGATGAAAGCCACCGTCCTCAACGAAAACGGCAAAGATCAAACCATGATCATGGGTTGTTACGGTATCGGTGTGAGTCGTGTTGTAGCCGCTGCCATTGAGCAAAACTACGATGAAAGTGGCATTATCTGGCCAGATGCGATTGCGCCTTTCCAGATTGGTATTGTGCCGATGAACTATCATCGTTCAGAAGTCGTGCAAGCGGCCACTGAAACCTTGTACACCCAGCTAAAAGAAGCCGGATTTGATGTGTATTTGGATGATCGTGATAAAAAGACCAGCCCAGGCGTTAAATTCGCTGATATGGAATTAATGGGTTTGCCACACCGCATCGTATTGAGTGATCGCGGTTTAGAAGAAGGCTTGGTGGAATATAAGCACCGCGCTGGTGAAAAAGAAGATGTCGCTCTCGACGGCTTAGTTGAGTTGTTACGTCAGCGAGTTAAATGCTGATCTGGCCATTCATAAAAGCACGCAGTAATCGTTGGGTTACTGCGTTCGCTTTTATATTTAGCGTGCTGCTAACACCCGTTAGCAGTCATGCTATCAATGAAGAAGAACACGACCCCGCTTTACGAGCCGCCCTGCTAGACGCTGTTTCGAATGCAGACTCTTTTGAAGATAAATTCGATGCCCAAGTATGGCTCGTTGATATGTCAACTCGCCTTCGTCGCTATGTAAAAGATGACGAACGACGCCTAGAATTACTGCGCATGATTCATGCCGAAGCTAAACGCGCTAATATCCAGCCTGAACTCGTACTCGCTGTTATTCAAACAGAAAGTGCCTTCGACCGTTTTGCACTCAGCTATGTCGGTGCGCAAGGCTATATGCAGGTGATGCCATTTTGGAAAAATGAAATTGGCCGCCCTGAAGACAACCTGATGGATACTCGTACTAACTTGCGTTACGGCTGTACGATTTTAAAGCACTATCTTGATCGCGAAAAAGGCGACTGGATTCGTGCTCTTGCGCGCTACAACGGCAGCTTAGGCCGTACTAAATATCCTGAAAAAGTAATGAATTACTGGCAAAAACATTGGTTTGTTGCGCAGTAAACGCGTTCTCTTGAATCAACCTACTTAATCAAATTAAGAATCGTTTTAAACTCAGGCGCGCGACAATCTTGCACCAGCTCATACAAGCACATCTCGACATTGGTTAGGCCCACCCCTTTGGTCGCTAGCTTCGTTATTGCTAGGTCCTTACTTGCTTCTACACGCGAGGCGATACTATCAACCACCACTTCTATGTTAAAACCTCGCTCTTTAAGCCCTAGAGCGGTCTGGTACACGCAGATATGAGCTTCGACACCACATACTAGCCAATTATGAACATTCGCCTGCTCAACAGCGTTACAAAAGGCTTCGTTGGCACAACCATTGAAGGTGAATTTGGCAATAGGACTCAAGGGGGCCAACAACAGCGCAAGCTCCGGTACGGTAACGCCAAGCTTCGTTGGATTTTGCTCTAGCCACACAATTGGCAAACCTAGCGCTTTCGCTCCCTCAATCAGAGTGGCAATACGCTGAATCACCTGATGGCCATCACCCACTAAGTGCGCGAGTTTGCCCTGAACATCGACAACGACCAGCCCTGTATCATGCTTATTTAACAATATATCGTCCTCAGTAATCTCGTTACCGCAGCAAACCCTAGAACCAGCTTACACTTAGTAACCTTAACAATAATAAGTATATATTGGTCATTCCGAGCAGAAGATCTAAGCTAGGGAGTATCTATTATCAGCACCCAGAGGCTTATGAGCGAGCACGAAACGAGTGAGCACGATTCTAACGAGGCGAATTACAGTGCCATCACTACCATTCTCAATAGTTTAGATGCTTTGGTATATGTCGCTGATATCGATACTCATGAACTTCTATTCTTCAACGACTACGGCCAAACCCAATGGGGAGCACCCGAAGGGCGTCGTTGTTGGGAGGTACTGCAAAAAGGTCAGCAAAATCCATGCGAGTTTTGTACTAACCCTAAACTCGTCAACGAACATGGAGAACCCAATGGGGTCTATGTTTGGGAGTTCCAAAACACTCACAATGGCAGTTGGTATCAGTGCCGAGATCAACTGATTAAATGGCCTGATGGCCGTTTGGTGCGCATAGAGATAGCGACTGATATCGCCGAACGTAAACTCATGGAACAAGAGCTACACGAAGCTAAAGTCTTAGCTGAGAAAGCTGCTGATACCGATGTTCTCACTGGGCTGAATAACAGGCGATCATTTTTTAAGCGCGGCAATGAAATTATCAGCGACTCGAACCTGAGACATCATCCTATTTCAGTAATCATGTTCGATTTAGATTACTTCAAACAAATCAATGATGATTTCGGACACGATGCCGGAGACGAAGTGCTTGTTGATATTAGCCATGCGGCGGTAAAAGCATTACGACAAGACGATATATTTGCACGCCTTGGAGGTGAGGAATTCGCTGTATTATTACCGAATACCAATCGTCTACAGGCCATAGAATTGGCCGAGCTAATACGTAAAGCTCTCGATGAGAACATAACGATATACAACAACGAAAAAATTTCATGCACTGCGAGCTTTGGCGTTAGCAGTAAATTAGATTTATCGAAAACCTCGCTCAAAGAATTAATAAGCGAGGCTGACAAAAAACTTTATCGCGCCAAAAATAACGGAAGAAATACAGTTATCGGCTAACTTCTCACTCTATAGGATTGGCACATTCAAAACTGGCCGGTTCAAACTTACAACGAACTTTACGCGCCAAGCTCAACATATCCGGATCATAGTAGCCCTCATCACGCAGCCTAAGTCTTGAACTTTGCATTATTGATTGATATTCCGGCATTTTGTCTTCAGGAACAGCAATCCATACACTATCGGGAATCTCGCCAATTTGGGCGTTAATAACGGTTTGGATATCGAAATAGAGGCCCATAAATTCTTCTCGAATTAACTGAGCAAATTCTTTAGGAAACTTATCGGTATGCCCAACAAGTTGCAGCGTCATCTGAAAGAAAGGATATGAAATAATCCCACCACCATTATTAAGCCCCTTATATAGCTCCATGACATTGTAGGCAACTAAAGGTGCGGGGATAATATCAACGCCACGATTATTAAACTTAGATCCAATATTCACAATCGCTGTCGGCACCGGCTGAGCACCAATTCGAGCGACCATTTTAACTTGTTGGTCATCGTAATCCATTACGGCAAAGCGTTTACCCGCGACATCAGCCAAGGTATTGATACTGCGATCATTCACAAAAAGATAAACGGCACCTAATGGTGCGTAACCCATAACAACAAATTGCCCTTCTTCCATTCTGTCGGCTGCTTTAGGGCTGGTAATTGCACGCATAATTAAATTCAAGTGCTTTGAATCTGGCACCGCCCCCAACGCATCCAACGTACCCGTGTAACGATTAAATGAACGTGCTCTTAGCCCTGTAAACAAGGCAGCATCACACTGCCCCGCTTTTAAATCTTCTGTAAGTACGCCCTCATTCGTGTATGCCTTTAAGTCTATCGATATGCCTAACTGCATCATCAAAGTAGAGCGGTCGAAGGCAAGATTATAGATCGGCCCTGTTTTTCCGACCGGATCCCAAACACAAATTGATCGGGGTGCCGTATTTTGAATATCAGGGTATAACTGCCGAAAGGCGAGAATACGAGCCGAAAGCTCCTGCGTTTGGTCCATCACCTGCCCAGACAGCTGCTCGCTTGTGAGGGCATTATCAGCGTCATCGGCGTGTAATGACACCGATAATATTGAAATAAAAATACTGGTAAAAATTGCGATCAGACGCATGTTACATACTCCAAATGTAACGCTGCCGTCCGACAATCAGAAGACAACTACCCATCGAGTGTAACCGCAAAGACATACAAACTAACAGGGCAAACAGAACTTTGTATCCAACATTAGAAAATATACAAAATTCAACTGCCTAAATTAATAGAGCAATAAAAAAGGCTCCCGAAGGAGCCTTTTTAAGGTTTATTAAACGATCTGATATTACAGATCTTTCAATGCACCAATCATATCTTGCAGAACTTTTTTGGCATCGCCAGCAACCATTAGGCTGTTGTCGCGAATAAGAAGTTCGTTTGGAATGCCAGCGAAACCTGGCGACAAACCACGCTTAACCACAACCACTGTCTTAGAGTTATGCACGTTCAAGATTGGCATACCATAAATTGGTGATTGCGGATCTTTAGCAGCAGCAGGGTTCACAACGTCGTTAGCACCTAGAACGATGGAAACATCGGTTTGTGAGAACTCTGGGTTAATGGTATCCATTTCGACCAACTGGTCGTAAGGAACTTCCGCTTCCGCCAACAATACGTTCATGTGACCAGGCATACGACCTGCTACAGGGTGAATAGCGTATTTAACGTTCACACCTCTAGCTTCCAGCATGTTCGCGAGTTCACGAGTCGCGTGTTGCGCTTGAGCAACAGCCAAACCATAACCCGGTACGAATACCACTTTTTGTGCGTTATCAAGCAACATGGCCACTTCATCAGCGCTTGAGTATTTAACTTTGCCATCATAGAAGGCATCGTTTTCACTTTTGCTAACACCAGCACTTGCTGCCATAGAGCCACCGAACAAGACGTTGGTCAGTGAACGGTTCATCGCTTTACACATGATGCTGGTCAGAATGATACCGGAGGCACCCACCAACGAACCGGTGATGATCAAACCATTGTTGCCCAATACGAAACCAGCAGACGCACCCGCCAAGCCTGAGTATGAGTTAAGCAAAGACACCACAACTGGCATGTCGGCACCGCCAATAGGCATTACCAAGCAAACACCCAACACTAGGCATAAAACGATCATACCTGCGATGAGAATATCTGAGTTCAAAGGATCAACATAAGCAAAGTAGCCTGCGCCAACCACTAAGGTTAACAATACCACTTTAACGATGGCTTTAAACAAACCGACTTTCTTAGCATCACCAATTTTGCCTTTTAATTTACCAACGGCAATTAAAGAACCGGTTAGGGTCACAGCACCAATCAGGATGGATAAAATAACGGCAATAGACCAATCGTATGTAGGAACGAATTTACCCATCTCAGCCAGTTTTTGGCTTTCTAGGTAGTTAGCTGCGGCAACCAGCAAAGATGCACCGCCACCGACACCGTTTAATGCGGCAACCATTTCTGGCATGTCGGTCATGGCAATTTTCTTAGCCAATACGGCACCTAAAATACCGCCGATTAATACACCAACAATAATCCAAGTGTAATCAACAACGTTGTAGTCCAGCAAAGCTGCAACCACAGCAATCAGCATACCGATTGCTGACATTTGGTTACCACGTACTGCTGTTTTTGGGGTGGTCATACCCTTGATGCCAAGAATAAATAAGATGGCAGCAATCAGATAACCAAAGTTAATTAAAATTTCCATGAATGCTTTACCTTACTTCTTTTTAAACATGTTGAGCATGCGGTCGGTTACCATAAAACCAGCCACAATATTAATCGTAGCCAGCGCAATCGCGACCACACCCAACACAGTAGACAGCACAGTCGTATGCTCGCTGCCGCCAGAACTGATGATTGCACCAACCACAACAATGCCCGAAATAGCGTTAGTGCCGCTCATTAACGGAGTGTGTAGTGTTGGTGGAACTTTGTTAATAATTTCCACACCGACGAAAACTGCCAGTACGAAAATCGTCAGCATCATGATGAACATTTCCATCAGAATTATTCCTTCTCTATCTGGGCTTTAAGAGCCGCGTGTTTGATTTCGCCCGCTTCGGTGATCAAGGTGGCGGCCACAATGTCATCTTCCATATTCACATTCAATTGGCCGTCTGCGGCCATATTGAGTAAGAACGTGGTGATGTTTTTAGTCAGCAATTGCGACGCATGTACCGGTACACGACCCGCATGGTCGACGTAGCCAATGATGGTTACGCCATCAAGATAGACTTTTTCATTTGCCACTGTGCCTTCGACGTTACCGCCACGCTCAGCCGCTAAATCGACAATTACGCTACCTTTTTTCATGTAGTGCAGCATGTCTTTAGTGATCAGAACTGGCGACGTTTTACCCGGAATCGCCGCCGTAGTAATAACTAAGTCAGCTTGCGATACCTTGATCGTCATCTGCTCGCGCTGCTTGCGGTAGAACTCTTCTGACTTCTGTGTGGCGTAACCGCCAGTGCTTTTGCTGTCTTCTTGTGGCAAATCGAATTCAACGAACTTAGCGCCCAGTGACTCAACCTGTTCACGTACTTCTGCGCGAGTATCGTAGGCTTCAACCACAGCACCTAAACGACGAGCTGTAGAAATAGCCATCAAACCAGCAACACCAGCGCCAATAACGAATACGCGTGCAGGATGGATAGTACCTGCTGCTGTCATCAACATTGGGAAGTATTGTGGCAGTGCCATGGCACCCGCTAATACTGAACGATAACCACTGATCGCGCCCATAGAACTCAGTACGTCCATGCTCTGCGCACGAGTGGTACGAGGAATAAACTCCAAAGCAAAAGAACGAACTTTGCGTTCTGCCAAGGTTTTAATTAATGGCTGATTGAACCACGCATCCAACAAACAAATTAAGGTTTGATCTTCACGCAGCAACTCAGCTTCTGAAGCTAATGGCTGACGTACTTTTAAAATGATGTCTGCTTGGGCATACAGGGCTGCCGCATCGGGAGCAATGCTCGCACCACAATTACGATACTCGTCGTCATGGTAATGTGCATTGCTACCCGCACCTTCTTGTACTACGACTTCAAAGCCTGCAGAAAGGAGTGCCTGAATCCCTGAAGGGATTTGCGCCACTCGATTTTCCCCAGGAAAGATTTCCTTAGGAATACCAATCAACATAATTAAAACTCCAAATGTTATAAATCTTTAAATACGGTGTCGCGACTTACGGGTAAGCAAGTTGCGAGTTATTAGTATGTAAGCTGCGCTTAGGCGCGCGTTAGCTTTAAAGTGCCCAACGTTTTTTCACGCACACGAGCTAATAAATCTGCATCATTAACTAATGATTCACCGTACGAAGGTACAAGTTCTTTTAAACGTGCTTGCCAATCGCCAGTGAGGCGTGACGCAAAACAACGTTCAATCACTTCAATCATGGCTTGTGCAGCAACCGATGCACCCGGAGATGCACCAAGCAAGGCCGACATAGAACCATCTTTAGAAGCAACTAACTCAGTACCAAATTCTAGTTTTCCGCGACCTTTCGCATCTTTCTTAATGATCTGCACGCGTTGTCCGGCTTCAGCCAACGTCCACTTATCACTGCGAGCTTCAGGAAAGTAATCACGCAAAGCGTTAACGCGATCTTCATGCGATTGACGCACTTCACCAATTAAGTATTTGGTTAGATCCATGTTATTGACGCCAACATCCATCATTTGCACTAAGTTGTTTGGTCGAATTGATTTAATTAAATCAAGCCTCGAACCTTTCTTTAAAAACTTAGTGGTAAATCCGGCAAATGGACCAAACAACAAGGCTGGCTTGCCATTAATAATACGAGTATCTAAATGCGGCACCGACATTGGGGGCGCACCTAAAGCGGCCTTGCCATACACTTTGGCGTGATGACGTTTTACCGCATCATCGTTCTGACACACTAACCACTGGCCAGATACCGGGAATCCGCCATATCCTTTACTTTCTGGAATACCGGATTTTTGTAGCAATGGTAATGCGCCACCACCCGCGCCTAAAAACACATTGGCCGCATTAATAGTCACAGTTTTACCTGTGCCTAAATTCTTTAAACGCACATCCCAACGCTTGTCTTTAGCGCGTTCTATATCGGTTACCTCATGGCTAACCATCAAATTGAACTGCTCGTTAGATTCAAGTGAAGCGATTAAATTACGAGTAAGTGAACCGAAATCAACATCCGAACCATGTGAAATGCGCGTTGCAGCAACTGGTACGCTAGTATCGCGACCAGTCATTACTAAAGGCATCCACTGATTTAGAACGGCGAAGTCTTCGCTATATTCCATTTCTTTGAACAAATGGTGCTGAGATAGCTTGCTGTAACGCTCACGTAAGAAAGCGACGTTTTTCTCACCCCACACAAAGCTGATATGCGGCGTCGGATTGATGAACTGGTTAGGGGCAGGCAACTCACCCGTCTTTACCAATGACGACCAAAGCTGCAACGAAATCTCGAAGTTAGCATTGATGCTTAACGCACGATCAATTTCTACGCCTTCAGCCGTTTCAGGGGTGTAATTCAGTTCGCAATAGCCCGCGTGTCCAGTACCGGCGTTGTTCCAGCCATCAGTACTCTCGTGGGCGACGTGATCCAAGCGTTCCGCCAGAATCAGTTTCAGAGAAGGGTCTAGCTTGCTAAGTAGAGTGGCCAGAGTCGCGCTCATAACACCACCCCCCACTAACAGGGCGTCTGCTTGTATCTTAGGCATGGATTTTTTCCTGTAGGTAAAAATCGATTACAAAACCGGTGCGGATAAGCACCCAACAATGGTGGCTTTTGGCCTTTAAACCATCGAGTTTAAATTTAAGGACGCTTTGTACACAGAGTTGTAATATTTCTCAAGGGCTATATATAGATAGTCTTCATTTTTGATATGAATAGTAGTCAGGCCAAATGAATCAGACATGAATGGTCAGATGTGCAATTTGGCTCGAAAACCCGCATCAGATCTGGGTTTCAGCTAAAAACAATGAAAATTGAGACGCCCAATAGCCGAAGTTAAAATCAACACTGACTTCAACGCTGGCTTAAGAGTCAGGTGAAAAGTTTCCCACAAACAATCCGTTGATCTGAAAGCGTCTTGGCCTGCCCTGCTAGCAATTTATCATCCAACTGAAACTTTCCCACGGCAGTTCGATGCAGTTTAAGGACGGGATTACGAAAGCGGCCAAACATGCGCTTGATTTGATGATAGCGGCCTTCTTCTAGCGTTACGCGACCGACGCACTCGCTGATACGCTCAAGCTTTGCAGGTTTAGTGGTGATGTCTTCAAAGGGAAAATAGATGCCGCCCTGAAGACAACCTGATGGATACTCGTACTAACTTGCGTTACGGCTGTACGATTTTAAAGCACTATCTTGATCGCGAAAAAGGCGACTGGATTCGTGCTCTTGCGCGCTACAACGGCAGCTTAGGCCGTACTAAATATCCAGAAAAAGTAATGAACTACTGGCAAAAGTATTGGTTTTTCGCAAAATAGGCCAACACGTCCTTCCTTTATAAAATATGTCGATATTCAGCCTCAGCAACAGACTCTGTACGATTAGAAGTACCAAGGCTTCGGAATATTTTACGAATATGCCACTTTACCGTATCTTCACTGACAAATAATTGATTGGCTATTTCTTTATTCGAGTAGCCTTTTTTTATGTATCGTAATACTGCGATTTGTTTTGTCGATAAATTATATTTTTCAGCTTTTCCCATCTGAGCGCCTAATACCACGGAAGAGCTATCTTCAGCACTGCTCTCCTCTTGCGTTAATAGGCTTTTCATTGTGTAGAGCTTTTTCATTTTAGGCATAACCTGCTCTAACCGGTAAGCCTGTGACCTAAAACTATAACGACACCCTAATCGTTCCATAATTTCAATTGAAAATGCGACGTGTTTTTTAGCTTCATGAATTCGTTCAAGACCAAAAAATACTGCGGCAGAAGATAGGTAAACGCTCATCAATAAACGCTCATCACAATGACGACGAGCCATTTTAATGGCAGTAACAGAATGAATATACGCCTCATTAAAATCTTCATCTTGCAATAAACTATAGATTTTAATCAGCGCGCTCTTGATTTTCATTCTATTAACATGCGTAAGCCTTACATTCTCAGAAATATTCGAATCATGAAAATTAAGTAAGTTTATAGGATATGGCATTGGATAGTTTTTTTGATATAAATCCATTATTTCTAAATCACAGTATTGCACCAAACGCGTCAATCCTTTATCCAATGCGTGTAGCTTCATCCTCTCGCAATACTCTATGGCTGAGGCGGCATCATTACGAGAAATCATTCCGGCAGTAATAGAGAATAGAGTTGAAACGGCTACTTCAGTAAAACAATAACTAAAGATGAAATCCATAACATGCGCTATTGGTATATTAAGACTGCTACGCCCCTGAGTCTCTAATTTTATTTCAAAATCTAGTATCAGTAATAGACGTTTGCAAAAATGATTGTCGTCTACTTGAAAGTTTTCATCTACCTTAATTCGCTGCATTTTCTTCTCTGCTTGAGAAAAATCACCAACAGCGATGTTATGCAAAATTTCAGCAATATGGATCCATCCATATGCGAAACTTTGGCTCAACGGCTGAACGTGTGCCTTGGCCTCGGGCAAAATGGCCTTGAATTTTCCAACCTGATCACTAATCGCATAATTAACCGCTAAACAGGTGAGTGCGATCCCTTTACCACTGGCATTATTCTCACCAAATTCAAGCAGCCATTCCTGACACATGGTTTCGCTAACAAACAACTTATCATGATTTGCATACCCCACTGCACGCACCAAAAGAGGCCAACCTTTATGCATATGATTCGAGTTAACAGACAAGTGATGCAATAAAGACTCGGCACGCTCATGCTCTTGACTAAAATAGAGCATCCAAGCGCAAAGAATTACCAAAGCAGGGTTTTCTAATAATTCTTTTTGAGGTATCTCAAACAACCAACTTTTAAGTGAATCTGTCTCTCCTTGAAGCAAGGCCAAATCAACAATGACATCCGTATTAATACGATGAGACCACTGGTAATCATTCGTTAAAATAGCCATGCTGATCGCATGCTGAAATCGTTTGTTTTTCCAATACCAATACGCCGCCCGCTTGATAGATCGAGAACGTTCTTTGGGCGCTGTATCTTGATATCGTCTGGATAAATGTTTAGCGATAGCTGACTGAATACAATAACCATCCTGGTGCTTTTTATCACGACTTAAAAATAGTAACTGCTGGCTTAATTCCTCAATCAAACGCCATGCTTGTGTGGTTTTATACACATGATCGTATAACCGCTCAGTGAGGCTGACAAAATCAGATACCTGCAATAAAAACTCATATTGTTCGTCATCTAATAATGTAAATACATAATTATTTAGAAAGTGGGTTATTTCTGAATACTCTAAAATAGTATCTGCAGGGCGGTAGTTCATTGATACCAGCACACACAATGCCGCCCAACCATCGGTCATGACTTGAATGTCATGCCATTGTTCACGCACCAAACCGGCACATGTCGGATGGTGAGCTCCCCAGCACATTAATTCTTCTTCTGTTAACGCCAAATCTTGTCCATTCAATTCGATAAGCACATGCCTTAAACGTAAGCGCGTGAAAGGCAATTTCTGGGCACTGGCTATTGAAAAGTACACGCATTCAGGTGTACTGAGTACAAATTCTTCAAAATTTTCAAAATGGATCAATCTATCTTCGGCATCGTCAATACATATCAAAATCGGTGTTTCATTGTGCTCTGTTATCATCCACAAGTGACTTCCTAATGTTTCTAAATCAAGTGGCGGCTGCTGATTCAAAATCTCTAATGCAGGTGTGGGTGATATTTGCTCCCAAAGAGCCTTCACAAGAGCATCCTCTGAGGACCCTGTCGAGGCAAGACTCAACCACACAACCGTCGCATTATAACGCTGTATGTGTGCCAAGCCATGTTGAGCAAGCAGCACTGTTTTACCGTAGCCCGGTAATGCCTGACACAGCACAACCCGTTCCCCCTTATCATATGGTATACTTAAGCGCACGCGCTCGAGGCAGTGACGATTCACCTGCATCAGCTTTTTTTTGATGCGCTGCTGGTTTCTTGATTCATCTTCAATCAACCCCTTTCATCTCCATTTTTGATTAATGACCATCAAGAGCTCACCCATAGTTCACGCCCCGTTGTTCCTATCGTTTCATGCTTTTCCAGTAAAAACTACTCTAAAGTGTAGTTGTCGGTATCGCTGATTGAAGGGGATAGTAAGGAATCCTCCGATATTCGCATGACTATGAGTTCAGGAGAAACCACCATAAAAATAAAAGTCCCACACAGGAGACACCTATATGAATACAACGACCCAGGCGCTCGGACCGCTGACGCCTTATGTTGATAAAAAACGTTACCTTTGGCCACTTGCGGTTTTTTGGCCATTAGCTCCTATGGTCGGTATCTGGTTAGTCTATCAAACAGGTATAGAACTTTTTTATGCCGCCGTGTTGGTGTTTTGGTACGGAGTGATCCCCCTCCTAGATACCATGTTTGGTGAAGATACCAGCAACCCCCCAGAAGAGGCTGTACCTAGTCTTGAAAACGACCGCTACTACCGATTTTTAGTCTATCTAACCGTCCCCATGCATTACATCACACTAGTGGTATCCGCTTGGTGGATTGGCACTCATGATATTTCTTGGTATGGATTCCTACTGCTCACCCTCTCGGTTGGCGCTCTTAATGGCTTAGCGCTCAATACTGGACACGAATTAGGACACAAAAAAGACCGTTTTGATCGTTGGATGGCTAAAATTGTATTGGCCTCCGTAGGTTATGGCCACTTTTTCATTGAACACAACAAAGGGCATCACCGCGACGTCGCCACACCTGCCGATCCAGCCACCTCACGCATGGGTGAAAGCATCTATACCTTCTCTAAGCGTGAACTGCCTGGCGCGTTTCGTCGCGGGTGGGATTTAGAAGCGGTACGCCTAGAGCGCTGCGGAAAAAGCCCATGGTCTCTAGACAATGAAGTACTGCAACCCGCGATTATTACCGTGGCACTGTATGCTGTATTGCTTGCTCTGTATGGCCCATTGATGTTGATATTTTTACCACTACAAGCGGCATTTGCATGGTGGCAGCTCACCAGTGCTAACTTTATTGAACATTATGGTTTATTACGTCAGAAAAAACCTGATGGTCGTTACGAACATCAAACGCCTTACCATTCTTGGAATAGTAACCACATCATGTCTAACTTGATGTTGTTCCACTTGCAGCGTCATTCGGATCATCATGCACATCCAACTCGCTCTTATCAGTCTTTACGCGATTTTAAAGGTCTACCAACACTGCCCAGCGGCTATCCAGGTATGTTCTTTATGGCCCTGTTTCCTGGCTGGTTCCGCTCAGTCATGGATAAGCGTGTTGTTGAATGGGCTGATGGTGATTTAGATAAAATCCAGATCCATGAAGGCTGCCGTGAGCAATACGAACAACAGTTTGGTCATAAAAAAGCCGCCTAATTAAGAAAAAGCTTAGTCTACTAAACACTGTAGGTTAACGGGCTGCACTCTCTTGAAGAAAGTGCAGCCCAGTGCCAACATGAATACCTGTTGGTTCAAATAACAAAAAAGGAAAATATCCCCATGGCAAAATATCAGTGCCCAGATTGTGAATACATTTATAATGAAACCACCGGCGAACCTCATGAAGGGTTTCCCCCCTCTACCTTATGGGCCGATGTACCTGACTCTTGGTCTTGCCCTGACTGCGCGGTACGCGACAAACCTGACTTCAGATTAATTGAAGGCAGTGCCGTAGCTGAAAAAGTTGTGATTAAACCCGCCGCTCAACCCACAGCTGCTAAAAAAAAAATCCCAGTGAAGAAAGCCACACTGGGGAAAGTCGAGTCCGTTAGTGATGACAAGGGCCCATTACGTAAGTGGGTATGCATTACGTGTGATCATATATATGATGAAGCTCTCGGCGATGAAGCTGAGGGTTTTCCTCCTGGCATGCGCTTCGAAGATATCCCTGAAGACTGGTGCTGCCCTGATTGCGGTGCGACCAAAGATGATTACACTGTCTTAGAAGATAAATAAAAATAATATAAACCTATTAAAAAGGAAGGCATATGAACTCCACCATTCAAACGGCTGTATTCCCGTCTGACGATACAAACCCGATTATTTCAGATGCCTTCAAACAGCAACACGATCGTACTGAAGAGCGCCGTCAAAATTTTAACTATGCACAACGCGTTGCCATCTTAGAAAAATTAAAACACGCCATACAAAGTCGAGAGAAGGATATCTACCAAGCGCTTTATGCCGACTTTAAAAAGCCTGAAACCGAAGTTCAGCTAACCGAAATATTCCCAGTTCTACAAGAAATTCGTCATACGCTAGCGCATTTAAAAAACTGGATGAAAACCAAAAATGTTAAAACCTCATTATCAGTACTGGGCACCAAAGCCAAGTTACGCCCTGAAGCAAAAGGCACATGCTTAATTATAGCCCCGTGGAACTATCCCTTTAATTTAAGCTTTGGCCCATTAGTTTCTGCATTGGCAGCTGGCAATTCGGCCATCATCAAACCTTCTGAAATGACGCCTCATACATCCGCCCTAGTTGCCGACATTGTTAAAAACACCTTTCCACCTGACTTGGTTACCGTCATTGAGGGCGATGCAGTCGCTTCACAAGCCCTGTTAAAACTGCCTTTTGATCACATATTTTTTACCGGCAGCCCTCAGGTCGGAAAAATCGTCATGGGCGAAGCCGCTAAATCATTAGCCTCTGTCACCCTAGAATTAGGTGGAAAATCACCGACCATCGTCGGTCCAACCGCCAACATTAATAAAGCCGCACGCAATATTGTGTGGGGGAAATTTGCGAACAACGGTCAAACCTGTATTGCGCCTGATCATGTCTTTGTTCATCGCGACATAGCCGAAAAATTTACTCAGGCTGTAAAAAAAGAAGTGCAACGTGTATATGGTCACTCCAAGGATGCACAAAAGCAGTCACCCGATTACTGCCGAATCGTGAATGATCGGCATTTTGGGCGTTTAGAATCACTCCTCAATGATGCTCGTGATAAAGGTGCCAAATTTATTCAAGGCGGTGATATGGATGCCAGCGATAATTATCTTGCTCCGACTGTTTTGACGCATGTTTCCGATGATATGAAAATCAATCAGGAAGAATTATTTGGGCCTATCTTACCGATTATTGAGTTCGATGATATTCAGTCAGTAATTACCCGTATTAATGCCAACCCAAAACCATTAGCCTTATATATATTCTCTGACGATAGTGCTTTTGTTGACCATATAATTACCTCAACTAGCTCTGGTGCTGTGGGTGTTAATTTAACCGTAGTCCATTTTCTTCACCCTAATTTGCCCTTTGGTGGGGTTAATAACAGTGGTATTGGTGTTGCTCATGGATATCATGGCTTTCTTGCTTTTTCTCATGAAAAGGGCATATTGCAGGATCAAACATCCATCACTCACATGCTCTTTCCTCCATACACACCCACGGTCAAACGACTCGTTAATATGGTCGTTAAGTTCTTAGGTTAATAACCACTAAAATAGGAATTATGTTCATGTATGATTATATTATTGTCGGTGCTGGATCCGCAGGATGCGTACTTGCCAATCGTTTATCAGCCGATAGCTCAAAGCGTGTATGTTTACTAGAGGCAGGCCCTGCCGACAAAAACCCTTTCATTCATATGCCTATTGGTATCGCATTATTAGCGAACAATAAAACGCTCAACTGGGCTTTTAATACTGAAAAGCAGAACAAACTGAATAACCGCGAGTTATTTTGGCCAAGGGGTAAAACACTTGGGGGGTCTAGCTCCATTAATGCCATGGTATATATTCGTGGACATGAAAAAGACTTCGATGAATGGCAAAAATCAGCCGGTAACAATTGGAGCTGGGATCGTGCGCTCACGTTATTTAAACGCCTAGAAAAAAATGAACGTTTTGGTGATTCACAGTATCATGGCAATCAAGGCGAGTTGTCCGTTAGTGAATTGCAGACAACCAACCCTTTAAGCAAAGCATTCATTGAGGCTGGGCAGCAAACCGGCTTGCCACTGAATGATGACTTTAACGGTGCAAGCCAAGAAGGCGTTGGATTTTATCAGGTAACTCAAAAGAAAGGCCGCCGCTGGAGTTCAGCTAAAGCCTTCTTAACCGGCGCATTGGATAGACCCAACTTAGACATTATTACCAATGCTCGTGCGACCCGTGTGATATTCGATAGCACCACCGCTAGCGGCGTCGCTTATCAACAAGGTAACAACAGCGAGCAAGTCATGCTCAATCAAGGTGGCGAGGTATTATTGTCTGGTGGAGCCGTTAACTCACCCCAGCTGCTCATGCTTTCGGGAATTGGGGCGGCGGATGAATTAAAAAAACACAGCATTTCTGTGATTCATAATCTTCCTGAAGTGGGCAAAAACTTACAAGACCACCTTGACATCACATTGATGAATACGGCGAATTCGAGCCTTCCGATTGGGGTTGCATTCGGTGCAATCCCTAAGTCTATTGGGGCCGTGTTTTCTTATATATTTAAAAGCAAAGGATTTCTTACCTCTAACGTGGCAGAGTCCGGTGGCTTTGTAAAAAGTGATGAGACTCGTGATCGCCCCAATGTTCAATTTCATTTTTTGCCTGTTTACTTAAATGATCATGGTCGAAAAATCACCCCAGGATACGGCTTTACGCTGCACATTTGTGATTTATTACCGAAAAGCCGTGGTTTCATTGGCTTAAAGAGCGCTGATCCACTGGCCGATCCATTGATTGATCCATGCTACCTTGAACATCCCGATGATTTAAAAACCATGATGGATGCTGTCAAAATTGCCCGTAAAATATTCCGCTCTCCTGCTATGTCTGCTCACACCAAATGTGAGTTATTGCCTGGACTGGATGTTCAAACGGATGCGCAACTAGAAGCGGATATTCGTAAACGGGCAGAAACTATTTATCATCCGGTCGGCACCTGCCGAATGGGCGCAGATGAGAATTCTGTTGTTGACCCTGAGCTGAAGGTACGTGGCGTACAAGGCTTACGCGTGATTGACGCATCCATTATGCCAACCTTAGTGGCGGGTAATACCAATGCGCCGACCATGATGATTGCTGAAAATGCCGCCGACATGATTTTAGGGAACATTTAATCGCGACAAAACGCCTTATGCGCAATAATTCTCTTGTTAAGGGCCACATTGTGGCCCTAATAACCTAGCGATAAAAATAATGCAGATTTTATGTTATTCAATTTCAGTTTTCACTTAAAACTGCCACTGAAAAAAGCGCTTCAATTAAAATTCCTCCTTAATTATTTTAATACATTCAACCGCGACTAAATTTTTAGCCTGCCCAGCTGCCAGTTCATTATCCAGATAAAACGCCCCCACTGAGATTCGATGCAATTTAAGTACCGGATTACGAAAACGACCAAACATGCGTTTTATTTGGTGATAGCGGCCTTCTTCGAGGGTTACTCGGCCAACACAATCGCTCATACGTTCAAGCGTTGCTGGCTTAGTGGTGATGTCTTCAAAGGGGAAATACATACCGTCAGAAAAAGCGTGTATGCATTCATCGCTAATAGGTTTTTCAACCGTGACTTCGTACACTTTAGCGACTTTATTTTCAGGTGACATTAAATACCGTGACCACTCGCCATCGTTGGTAAGTAGCAACAAACCCGACGAGTTTAAATCCAGACGCCCAACGATATGTAAATCTGGGGCGTAAAATTCGCCGTTTTTATATTCACTCAGAAGGTCTAACACGGTGGTATGCTGATCGTCTTTGGTGGCACTAACAACACCCACCGGTTTATTCAGCATGATATAACGGCGGGTATTGCTTTGCAGTATGTCACCATCAAGGGTGATATGCCTGAACTGATCAATAATCTGTTGCGCATCGGTGGCGACACGGCCATCCACTTGCACGCGTTTTTGCGCGAGTAGCAAACGAATATCACCTTTCGGTGTACCGGTTTTTACGCTTAAAAAACGGTCGAGACGGGACTTTTTCGATTGCACAATGACTTAACGAACGCGATTAATCATGCGTCCGGCTGCGCTCTGCCGGTTTCCATAATTCGGTGAGAAGATAAGTCTTAAAATCATCCGCGTATGGCTGAGATTTTAATCCTTCGCGCATACAAGCAAGCCAAGCATCACGTTCTGCAGGGCCAATAGATAAGTGTCGGTGCGCACCGGGTATATTAATCGGGCCGTATTTAGCACTGTATAATTTAGGGCCGCCGAGCCAGCCACACAAAAACCGCGTGAGTTTGTCACGCGATTCTGCGAGGTCAGCTTGATGCATCGCCCGAATCGTCGCGGCTTCGGGTAATACACACATAGCATCGTAGAACGCATCCACCAGTTGGCGAATACCCTCTTCTTGCCCTGCGGCACGGTACGAGGCATCACCCTGTCCGTACACTGGTGTTTGCTCTGTCATTAAGCAAACTCTTCCATAAAGTCGAGCGCAGCCTGGTGGCGAATGGTGCGGCGATGATTTGCCCACAATTCTTTCACTTTGTCTTGGTTACACTCTTGGCGATCCACCAGAACGCGGGTTTGCAATTCACCCTTGCTTTGGCCACCCACCAACGGCACTTTGCTGAATACAAATTGGTTAGAAACCAAGTCCATAAATGGCCCTGATTTACTGGTCGGCATAATAAACAACAACTGCAAGCCTAAGCTTTCGGTTAAGTAGTTAATCACTTCTTTCGAACGAGTTTCATCCATTTTCGAGAAGGCTTCGTCAACCAGCACCACACGCAAGTGGGTATCACCTTCGTTAAAGCGGAAGGCAGAGGTAATCGCCGCTGAACGAATAATATACGCCGGTGTTTCTAACTGGCCGCCCGACCCTGTGCCGTATTGGCTAAGTGCAATCGGCTCTTTATTCGCAGGCTGCTTGTAAATTTCGTAAGCACGATAATTACGGTAATCAGAGATACGCTCTAATTCACGCATCGCTTTTTGCTCATCTTCATCCAACAGCATTGCCATCAGATGATCGCGGACTTTTTTCGATGCCGCAGAAATATCCGCAGTAAATAAGGTCGCGCCATCACCTAACGATGGGTTTTTAATTACCTCATCAAAAAACTGCCAATATTCCTTATATTCAGGCACCCATTCCCAATCAAACCAATAGGTTTCACGGTCGGCACCAAACTGATGATGAGCCAATTCTTTGTTTAGGTCTTCCAGAATACGCTTACCATCATTAATCGCTTGGTAAATCGAGTGACACAAGTTGGTGATAAAGACGTTATTGAAGCTTTCGCGTAATTGCGCCAGCTTGTCTTGTTTCTCAACCAAAATATTGTTCTTTAAGCGATTGTGAACGCGTTCGATTTCACGCTGCAAACCACACACGCCTTTAAAGAAATGGGCGCTGTGCTCTTCGCGATAATCCGGTGCATAAACAATCGCATCGGCGGTTTGGCAACGCAGATTGTGTTCGTTAATATTGCGTTCAATTTCGTAAGCCGTGGCATTAAGCTCTTGGGATACGCTTTTGCGCATATTTTCGATGGCTTCGGCTGGGCTGTCGTTGGCTTCCGCATCGGCGGCGGCGAGACGCGCTTCTGAATCAAAGTCTGGCCACACACTCACGATAGCGCGTAGGTTTTCTTCTTTTTTATCGGCGATTTCAGAGGTTTTTTCCTGCATATCGCTGAGGTTTTTACAGAATTTTTCGCTGTCGTTTAACATTTGCTGTAAACGACCTAGCTCACCATCCAGCTCTTTAATCACGGCATCGAGTTCATCGGCTTTTTCTTTTAAGCCAGTAAATTCGTCTTCCATATTGCTAAAGTCGGATACGTCAACTTGGTTCAAAGCTTTTTCAGCTTGATCCATTTGATACTGAGTATCTAACATGCCCTGCATTTGGTCTGCGAATGTTACGTGACGCAGTAAATTAACGGCATCCAGTAATTGCTGTGCTTGGCGGAACTGATGATTAGCTTCGTTAGCTTGTTCAGCCAAGGTTTCTAATTCACCACGCTTGGCCGATAGCGCACGTTCGCGCGCGCCCAAACCAAATACCAGTTCGGTATCATCAAGGTCACAACGATAGATTGAATATGCACCCGAACCCAAACCTTCCTTAGTAACACCACGACGAGTTAAACGCAGAGTGTGTAGGTCTTCAACTTGTTCTACCGTGCCGTAGCTGGCTTCAAGGTAATAACGTGCGGTCGCGTGTTCGAACGACATCACATTTAAAATCGAATTCGACGGCAGCTTTAAACGTTCGCAATCTTTCTTCGCTTTTTGCCCCTGAATAACACGGGCACGGCTACCACCGGGAATCGAACGCAGAATGTGCGCCGCTTCGGCTTCAAATGCCGGTTCCACAATGATACTGAAACGCGCACCACCGATATAACCTTCAATGGCGCTCTGCCATGCAGGATCGGTCACTTCAACGTAGTCGGCAAGTACGCGCGGATCAGCTTGTGGGCACTCGCGCAGAATGGCTTCAAGTGCTTGGCGCACGAAACCGGGGTAATTTAGCTGACGCGCTTCAAGGCTATCAATGTCGCCTTGTTTTTGATTCATGCGCGCTTGTACTTGTTGGAATTTTTGTTCGCGACGGTCGACGTTACGCGCAATTTGGTCGCGCAATGAAATGCCGCTGCTTTCTAACTCCACATTATGAAAACGGTCACGCCATTGATTCACCAATGATTGCTGCTCACGCGCTTCGTCTAAGTGCGCTTCTAGCGGCGACAAATCGACCCAGTCTTTACCAAGCAGTTTACGGAAATCGACCGCATCTTGATCTTTAATGGCTAATACTTGTTTCGCTTGATCAAGAATTCGCTTGGAACCTAACGACGGAATTTCTGCGGCAACTGACGTCTTTTGCAAAGCACCGTGTACTAACTCGGTCGCGCGTAAACTGGCCTGCAATAGCTGCTCTTGTTCCAATAAAGGAATGGCTTGCTGTTGCAATTTCTTTTTGCCATCAGCTAAAGCGCTTTCAGCCGCATCTTTATCTTGCAGCGCATCGATACCACGACGACGCGCTTCCATGGTGATCAGCTGTTCGCGTAATTGCTTGCGGCGATCTTGGGCAACATCACGCTCTTTTTGCGTTTTATTTAATTGCTCGCGAAAGTTTTGTTGCTGTTCTTTTGCGCTTAAATAACTGCGTTGGTCATGTAAAAAACGGCTGCGCGCAGCGGTATATTCCAGTACGTTGTAATCAATCCATTGATCAATATACCGGCCCGTCGCGCCTTTGGTGCTGTTCAATATTGCGATGGTTTCAGCCAAGGTATTAGCATCGGATTCCATCGCATAGATGGTTTTCATTAAGTCCGATACGCTGCGAATAGCATCGCCCATATCTTTGGCTTCGAGAATTTCGTTAGCCACAAAGCCGTTAATACTTTTAACCGGCTTATAGGCCATAAAGCGTGAGAAAGTACGCGCTGCGTTCATGGCTTCACGTTCTGGTACCGCATCATTGCGACCACGCAAAGCTCCATATAAACGACGTAAATACTGTTTTTTCGTATCGTATTTTTCAATATTGTGCGGTTCGATACGACGCGCTAGATTTTTACCGAGTTTATTCAACTCGACGACATTACGCTGACCATCGGCTTGATCTAACAAGAAGTCGTTTAGCGTTAACTGCTCGCCGGCAATAATAAAAAACTGCAAATCATTTTGACGTGCAACGGGCTGGCTACCGGCGCGATCAATCGACGCACTCACGCCGATAATCGCGGTAAACGGCTCACCGCTTTCGCCGCCTGTGCCATCCGCACTGTTCGCCGTTGGATGAAATACCGCGGCTAAATAGCCAACAGCACCGCCGGGGCGCGCATAACTGCCATCGTCACAACCTAAAACATAAGAGGCCAAGGTACGCACGTTTTTACCGCGACCACGTTGGGTAGCTTCGTCCTGACCGGGGTTGTAATGGAACAAGGTATCGTGCGCTGCCGTCATGATGGTTTGAATGGCATCAGCTGCGGTCGTTTTACCTGAACCGTTACCACCAGAGAGCAAATTAATGGGGCCAAATTCAAATTCAGTGGCCGGAATATTGCCCCAGTTAACGTATATAAATTTCTTTAAAAACATGGCAATTATTCCCCAAACAAGCTGGCAGGTTGATGTGAACGCTGCGGCTCGTTATTTGTGTCTTCGTCAGCTTTTACGGCTGCTGTTTGTTCTGTATTTTCAACTAAATCAGCTTCTTCAGCAGGATCTGAATCAGCCGCTTCTGCCGTAATTTCTGCTTCAGATTCGGCGTCGGCGACAACAACGCCTTCGACCGCCTCTCCATCTTCGGAGTCAGTCAATTCTGCAGCGACTTCAGCTTCTTTTTCTAGCGCAGGTGCAGTGTCTAGTGCTGTGATTTCAACATCATCAGAGTCATCTTCACCATCCATCAATTCGGTTAAAACTTGATCACTGACGTAACTCATAATCATAGGGCGAATGCGCAACCACATGTCGCCATCACCTAAGGTTTCTTCGTTAGCAATTTGCACTAAACGTAATTGTTTTAAGCGACGAAATAGCTGTTTACGATCCGTTAGGTTATCGGGCAAATTGCGCTTCAAAAGGTTTTTCATGGCGATGCTTAACGCTTCTAGCGAGGTCATCACGCAACCTTGATCGTCAACTGCACCTTCACGCAGCGCTTTGTCGTACTGAGCACGCAATACCAAAGTTAACGCGACTTCGGCTTGATTCAAGCGCGTACGGAAGGACTGTTGACCACCAAACTCTTGATCTTCGTCCATGCCCGGAACTTGCGAACCTGGTGGAAATAACCGCACAAATTGAAAACGACGGTCATGTTGAATACGCACGCCAATCAGCGATAAATACTCACCCACTAATTCTTCTAAACGCACATAGCGATCATAAAGTGTTTGTTCGATCTGAGATTCATCACGACAGATAACGCCGTAATCCAGCAAGCGAATTAATAACTCGGAGTAATCGCGCTGGCTCAGTCCTTCTTTTTCTAATTCTTTTTCAATCGACTGCAACATACTCAAGACTCTTTCTGAACCAGTTCAAAGGTAAAATGATCTTTTTTGGTGAAATACACATCGCCCTGTTCTCGGGCTGGATTTTCATCATAATCAATAAGGAAGGTGAATTCAGACGACAAGCCGTCGGCTGCACCTAAGCCAATAGCATGCGCTACGGCGAGGAAATCTTGCGCCGATTCAATCGGCATATCGCGGGTAGATACCGGCTTACCTGTCGCCAATTGGCGTTGCATATAGTTTTTCAAAGCCTGCTGATTAACAAGGAAAGCTTGATCCAACACTTGTTGCACATAGATGTCACGACGCGCTTCGATATCAAAATCACCTTGCCCATCATCTAAATGCGCTTCAATTTGACGACGAGTACGCGGCGCTGCCATACGAACTTGGCCAGGATCCACCAATCGCACCTGTGGCACAGCCATTAACTCACCGGCCCGCTCTAGAATGCTATTTTGTTCTTTCTCGGTCTTACTGGCTAAGTGCTTACACACGGTCAGTACGTCGTTTTTAGACTGCGACGCGAGATAACTCATTTGACGAATAATGATGTCTGCACGTTTGGTAAAGCTTTGCAGTGCGCGACGCAGTGCTGGCAGCATGATGTCACTGGCATTACGCAAACGCATTTCGATGCCATCGAGCAAAGTCCAGAACACGGACTGGCCTTCTTGCCCGAGTTCCGGCAAGAGTTCACGTAGGCGACGCTCGGTCTTCGCTTTAAAAGCGACGTCTTTTTTGCGGATAGCATTGATGATCTTTTGAATAGTATCGCGATGCTTCTCCACGTTGTCCGCCGACAAACGCACAGACAGATCAGGCTGGAAACGATTCTCCATAAAATCGAAGAAGGCTTCACTGGCACGCTGAATAAGAAGCTGATCTTCCATCTCACGCACAAGATCACGCTTACGCTCTTCCAGTTCGGCAATCACATCGGTGAAATCACTAATAATACGCTCAGAGTATTCATAGGCGTCCAACAGGTCATAGATATCGCCGCGCTCTAAGAAAGATTCTAGCGAGTTACGTGTGTTGCGCGTATTACGATGGCGAGTGCGCGCCATTGAACGACTTTCGGTGATGAATGGCTCTGTGAATAAGCGCCCGTACCGAGTAAACGCAAAGGTACTTTGCAACGTGGCTTCATCAACCTGCTTTTCTAACCAACCATGTTCTAAAAGTTGATTGAGTACCCAACCGGCTTGCTCGCGGCTGTTACGAAAGCGACCGTCTGGCGTATCGTCAGCTTCTTCGCTGCCATCCGCCAATACAGGGGCACGCACAAGCGCCTCTTGAAATACCTCAACCACCGTATCACGTTGAATTGCTTGGCCATAATCCGCACTGCTGGAGCTATACAGTCGCTGATACAGCTCGCGTAAGCACTCCATAATCTGTGCCCGGTACTTGCCGGTCATGGGGCGGAAAAACTGCCCTCGTTCCTGTTCAAAAAACATACGATTCAATTCAATTTGTCGCGATTCAAACGCGCTAGATTACTGAAAGCAGAGCGCCTTGACCAGTGCAGAAACCAATGAGTGTGTAACCATAGGTGAATGCTTCGCCCTTATGCAGGTTCGAGCTATACTAAGTGCGCCCTGAAAAGGAAATCTTCTATGCAGCAACACCCTGAAACTCGTGCCAAATCACTCTTTTTTGAAGTCGGCACTGAGAAGCTTATCGAACTGTCTCTGGCCTCGTTTGGCCTGTATAGCTTCTATTGGACCTATTGTAACTGGCTCCAGATTGCCCGTCGTGGTGGCCAAGTAAGCCCCATATGGCGCACCTTGGTTAGTGTTGTCTATCAATTCGACCTATATCGTAGAATCAGTAAAACTGGCGAAGAGTTTGGCGAACCTACACGCTGGAAGCCTGCTCGCCTTTATTTTCTCTACTTGCTGTTTACCCTAATGCCAATATGGATGCTCATAACCGACCATTATTGGGGGCTATTAGCCAACCTAATGACTTTGCTACCTAATCTATTGGTTAACCAAACTATCAACAAACTTCACGATCAGCGTATGCATTTCTTTGCTAAAAACACTGAGCTATCTGGCTTGAATTGGGCACTGATAGTAAGCGGCATGATTGCTTGGCTTACCCTGATGACGTATGCGTTGGTTCAATAAGTTTTTTGCTTCTATAGGATTTGTCATATTTGCACTGGGTAATCTGCTACCTGCGGCATCTGCAGACACGCCTCAAGACTTAGAACGTCTCGTGATTTCCGCACCGGGAAGTCAGTATATTGGCAGGCACTTTCAGTATATCGAAGATCATAATCGCAGTTATCGATTAGAAGACGTCATGCGCTCCTCCGCTTGGCAAATGGATGATAAAGAAAGTCTTAACTTTGGTTTTAGCGATTCTGCTTACTGGCTAAAAATCAAACTGACTAGTGATGTCAGTGGTAATTGGTATTTTTGGAATCGCTATTCACTCTTAGATAAAGTAACACTCTACTTATGTACTGCAGATTCTAAGCGACGCTCCCAGTGTCGTATATCAACCGCTGGCGATTCATTACCTTTTGCGGAAAGAGAAATAGCCCATCCCAATTTGATTTTTGCTTTACCGCTCACCGCTGGTAATAGTTACGACGCTTACATATTTGTCGATACACAAGGTACATATCAACTGCCAATAGAACTTATTGATGGCGAAAGTCTGCGCTCTGGCTTGTTAGGCAATAACATACTGCGAGGTGGATATTACTCCATGATGATTGTCATGGGGCTTTATAACTTATTTATATTTTTCTCTATACGTGATCGAAGTTACCTATTTTACTCTGCCTTTGTTGCCTCTTTCCTATTGTTCCACATGTCGTATGAAGGCTCGGCCTTCCAATATTTTTGGCCAAACTATCCCGAATTAAACAACATTGCTCTACCCTTCTTTTTTGCTTTGGCTCAGTTGGCAATGAGCTGGTTTATCCCCTCGTTTTTACGCTTAGAAAAATATGGTCCAACCAGCTTTCGACTCTTTCGTATATTCAGTGCATTGGCCATCGTTTTTATGGCATTGGCACTGATTACGCCCTATCGCTTCAGTGTTTCTACACAAAACCTGTTCAGTTCATTAATGGCAGTATCAGCTTTAGTTATCAGCACCTCGTTCTGGCTAAAGGGACACAGAGGTGCGCGTTTTTTCACCATTGCTTGGGTTATGTTAATCACAGGTATGGTTGTTGGTAATCTAAGTTCACTAGGAATAGTGCCAACAAATTTACTAACTCTATTTGGGTATCAGTTCGGTTCGTTTTTTGAAGTCATTTTTTTATCGCTTGCGCTCGGCGAACGTATTATTCGCTTACAAGATGAGCATACGAGAGCTCGAAAAAAAGTGGTCGAAAGCCAGCAAGAGGCCATCCGTTACTTACAACGATACGAAGATATTTATCAGAATTCGATTAACGGCCACTTCCGCATGGACGATAGCGGTGCAATTATTAAAGCCAATAAATCATTCACTAAGTTATTCGGCTACCAAACCGAAAGTGAGTTATTAGCCAGCGATATGCTCTTAGCCGACTACATAACAACCAAGAAAAACAGTGCCGAACTATGGGAAAATTTAAACAAGAATAAGCGTGTGCAAGGTTTCCCGATTACTATTCGCCCATATAACTCTACATCTGATTTACAAGTGCTAATTACACTGCGTCACGACCAATCGGATGACGCTTCTATTTGGATTGGGTCGACGTTAGATGTTACTCATCGTCATCAAAACGAGCTTGATTTACAACGATTGCAAACAGAAAAAACCCAGTCGCTTCGCCAGTTAGTTATGGGCGTATCCCATGAAATGAATACACCACTGGGGAATATTCAACTGGCGACCACATTCGTCGAAGATCAAATAGCCTCTCTGCCCGATAAACAAATGCAACAAGACATTCTTACCGGTTTAACACATATCACAACGGGTGTGCATCGTTTGAGCGAACTGAATGCATTAATTCGCTCATCAGCCGTTGCTGATCATCCCCATCAACCAGAGACCTTACTACTACGAGTTTGGATACAGGATTGGCAGCAACGTATCGCCAATCGCTTTCCTGATATCGACTTAGATGTCGACATCCCCCAACGTAATGCTATTTGGCATGGCTACGCCGTTGCACTCGATCAGATACTAAATCAATTAGTCGATAACTCATGGACGCACAATGAAAAAATGCGTCAATTAAAACAACGAGTCAAAATTAATATCTACATTAATATGGGAAAAGAACTCGTCGTAAAATATTTTGATAATGGCATAGGGATTAAGCCCGAGCTTCGAGAGGAGATTTTCATGCCTTTCTACACCACACAGCGTATCACGGCTAAAAGCAAAGGGCTTGGCCTGTATCAAACACGTAATCTAGTCGTCGAACTAATGAAAGGTGAAATTAGTTGGCCAGAGACCAACAAGGGATTTAGCATCTGTTTGCACTTACCTGACATGGCCTATACATCGCAAGAAACGACGAGAATCAGATAAGCGTAAGCAAAAAAAAACGCCGATAATCGGCGTTTTTTATTACAGCATTACAACTTACAAAGTAGCAGCTAACTCACTCGCCATGCGAATAGCGCGCTTAGCATCTAACTCACCTGCGAACTCTGCACCACCGACAAGGTGAACTTTATAAGGTGCCGCTTGATCGTCTTTCAATGACTCATACAAACCAGCAACCGATACTTGGCCTGCACAGACAACGACGTTATCGACATCTAGTACACGTTTCTCACTACTCTCACCTTTAGTAATGGTAATGTGCAAACCTTGATCATCGACACTATCGTAGCTCACGCCACCAATCATTTCGACACGTTTCATTTTTAGAACGGCGCGGTGAACCCAGCCAGTGGTTTTATTCAAACCCTTACCGTGTGAACTGGTTTTACGCTGTAACAAATAGACCTTGCGTGGCGACGCTTCGACGTCGGCTTTAACCAAACCGCCACGAATGGTGTTCGTTAAATCAACGCCCCATTCTTTCATCCAAGCATTGATGTTCAGTGTCGTAGATTCGCCTTCGTGAGTTAAATATTCACCCACATCGAAACCAATACCACCGGCTCCCATAATCGCAACCGAACCACCCAGCTTAAGATTATTCGCCAGTAAATCTTGATAGGAAACGACTTTTGGATGATCAATACCTGGCATGTTAGGCATGCGTGGAGCAACACCCGAAGCAACCACGATATCGTCAAAACCACCATTACGAAGTTCGTCTTCAGTTACAGTGTGATTCAATTTCAATTCAACGTTGTATTTAGCCAACATAGTTTCGTAGTAACGAATAGTCTCACGGAACTCTTCTTTGCCTGGAATTTTTGATGCGTAATTAAACTGACCACCAATTTCAGCGCGACCTTCGAATAATGTAACTTTGTGACCACGTTCAGCCGCAACAACCGCTGTTGCTAAACCTGCAGGACCAGCACCAACAACAGCAATTTTCTTCGCCCTGCTTACTTGACGATAGATTAATTTCGTTTCATGACATGCACGCGGATTCACCAAACAACTAGCGCGTTTATTGGCGAATGTATGATCCAAACAGGCTTGGTTACAGGCAATACAGGTATTAATTTCGTTGGTACGACCTGATGCCGCTTTATTCACCCATTCTGGATCGGCTAAGAATGGACGCGCCATCGACACCATATCCGCCTTACCAGAGGCCAAGATATCTTCGGCAGTGTCTGGCATATTGATACGGTTAGAAGCGATCACTGGAATACTTACGGCGGCTTTAACACGAGCGGTAATATCAGCGAAAGCACCGCGCGGAACCGAGGTAACAATGGTCGGTACACGAGCTTCGTGCCAGCCGATACCGGTATTGATTAAGGTAACACCGGCTTTTTCTAACGCTTGAGCTAACAAAATAACTTCGTCGATATCCGAAGCTTCTTCGACTAAATCCAACATCGACAGACGGAACATAACGATAAATTTGTCGCCAACTTCAGCACGAATTGCTTTAACAACTTCAAGCGGAAAACGCATACGGTTTTCGTATGAACCACCCCATTCATCATCACGCTGGTTGGTGCGTTTGTTCAGCATTTGGGTAATGAAATAGCCCTCAGAGCCCATCACCTCAACACCGTCGTAGCCTGCTTTTTGAGCAAGACCGGCCGCACGCGCATAATGACCGATGGTTTTGGCTATTTGCTTACTGCTCAACTCTTTTGGTTTAAACGGATTAATTGGCGCTTGAATCGCAGAAGGCGCAACGTTCAACGGCGTGTAGCCATAGCGGCCCGCATGAAGTAACTGCAACAAGATTTTGCCATCGGCTTCATGAACTGCAGATGTTACCTTGCGGTGAAACGGCACCTGCCAGCTGCTCATCATCTTAGAACCGAAAGGTAATAAATCACCGGCACGGTTTGGCGAAAAACCGCCGGTCACCAACAAGGCAGCACCGCCGCGGGCACGCTCGGCAAAGTACTCAGCCAACTCACCAAAGTGCCAAGGGCGATCTTCTAAACCAGTGTGCATAGATCCCATCATCACGCGGTTTTTCAGCGTGGTGAAGCCTAGATCTAATGGTTCAAAAATATGTGGGTACTGACTCATGGTTGCTGCCTCGGTCGTAACAAGTTGTTTTTTATAGATGCAGCCAGTTTAGCCCGCTTTGCGGCAAAATAAATGACCGTAACGAGCAGATCAGTGATCATTTAGAACAAGCATCATTGTTTAAAGAGAACTATGAGTTATTGCTTTGGTTTGTTGGACGATTTGGTAGCAACTGGCGCAAGTTGGCACTCCTGTCGTCACTGCTCGCTGGCGCTCCCTGAGTAACTCCTACAGAAACGCCGTCTTCAAACAAATAAACAGATGCAGTCAAAAAGGATTGTAGGAGGGAGTCAACGAACGTTTTTTGTTCGTACTCCCGATTGCAAATTGGCCCCCTAGTCTTCGCTAACATCAATCCCAGGAATCATAACGCCAGCAGCCGCTCGCTTAGCTAACTCAACGGCCATACGACGGGCTGCATGCCGATACATCATGGCGACTTCAGATGAGTCATCGGCAGCAACGGCTGGCGTGCCGATATCACTCTGTTCGCGAATGTATTTAGACAATGGCAATGAACCTAACACTGTGGTGTTGTATTGCTCAGCCAGTCGATCGGCACCATCTTCACCGAAAATATGTTCTGCATGGCCGCAATTCGAGCAGATATGCATGCTCATATTTTCAATAATACCTAGCACCGGAATGTTCACTTTATTGAACATTTCTATGCCTTTTTTCGCATCAGCGAGGGCAATTTCTTGTGGCGTGGTAACAACCACAGAGCCAGATACTGGGAATTTCTGGCTCAGAGTTAACTGAATATCACCTGTACCCGGCGGCATATCAATGATGAGATAATCCAGCTCACCCCATTGGGTCTGAGTAAGAATTTGCATCAGAGCACCTGACACCATGGGCCCACGCCACACCATTGGTGTACTTTCGGTCACTAAGTACGCCATCGACATGGTTTTAAGACCATGCGCCTCAATCGGCACAAACCATTTACCATCAAGCGTGTCAGGGCGCGTGCCTTCTTTAACTCCAAGCATAATACCTTGGCTTGGGCCATAGATGTCGGCGTCGAGCAAACCCACTTTGGCACCATCTTTCGCTAGAGCAATCGCAAGGTTAACCGCTGTTGTCGATTTACCTACGCCGCCTTTACCGGATGCAACAGCAACAATGTTTTTTACGTTCTCTACCGCTTCAACACTGTTTTGGCTTTTGCTCTCAGCAACCGACCAAGTTACGTTCACGCTTGCGCTGTCACAGCCGTCGATATTTTCAAGCGCAACTTGCAGCATTTGAGCAACGCCACTTTTCAAAAAATCGGATGGATAATCGAGGTGGATGTCGACACTTACACGACGACCGTCTATACGAATATCGCGTACACAGTGTGCGGCGACGAGATCAGTTTCAAGATACGGGTCAGTATAACTTGCCAATGCAGCGTTAACTTGAATCAGAGATAACTCAGACACAATCCACTCCTATACATAAAAATCGGGATGGTGGATTGTACGCCGCGGTACACCGAATGTCAGCGAGTGTTGGAGGAACAGTTGGTTGTATAGGTGTTACCCTACGTCTGAAATCGTTATAATCGCGCTCGTCGGACAGGAGTAGTGATTAAGGTTACCTGTCCAGCCCCCCTTTCGACCGTCAACTCCTAGCGTCATTCAGATGAGATTCGAGTAAACAGTTAATGGTGCATTTAAATATCACTCTAAGACTCCTTGCCTTACCCATCGTTTGGGTTGGTATTGTGCAGTTGGTATTTGCCGCACTTTCTGAGTGGCTATTTCTTGATCACATGGTTGTTAGTTTTTTAATTCCTAGCTTAAGCATGCTCAGTGTTGGCGCAATCTTATATTTCAAATATCGCACCATTGATTTATCCAAAGCCAGTTATCGCGATGCATTAATTTACGCGACAGCAACGTGGATAGTATCTGGAATATTAGCGGCAATACCGATAGAAATTATCGCCGGCGTTAGCTTTACCGATGCCGTATTCGAGTCTATCAGCGCGCTAACGACGACAGGGGCAACCGTGCTATCTGGCTTAGATAGCATGCCAAAGACATTTTTAATGTATCGCCAATTCCTACAGTGGATGGGGGGTTTAGGCATTGTAATTTTTGTGGTTGCCGTACTACCTATGCTCAACGTCGGTGGTATGAAGCTACTAAAAGCCGAAACACCGGGGCCAGTAAAAGACGACAAACTCTCTCCTCGCGTTTCGAGCACTGCACACTATTTGTGGGGAGTGTATATATTCATCACCCTCGCCTGCATTATGGCTTATTACATTGGTGGAATGTCGTTATTTGATGCCGTGGCACATAGCTTCACTACGGTATCAACAGGAGGCTTCTCAACTCACGACGCCAGCATGGGCTACTTCAATAGTCATACCCTACTCTGGATAAGCAATCTCTTTATGGTGCTCGGCGCTATCAACTTCGGGCTGCATTTTCGTGTATTTAGACATCGCGATTATTCCGGCTACTTTCGCGATGAAGAGACGCGCGTATTTTTAATTATTATTTTAGTGCTCTCGGTTTTAGTCGCTGGCTATCTATTCTTCGAAGATACCTACACCAACCTATTTGAATCGATGAGTTATTCCACTTTCCACATCATTTCCTTTATTACCAGTACCGGCTATGGTGCCTCGGGCTTTACCGAATGGCCTGCTGCAGCCACTTGCGTATTAATTATGACGGGCTATTTAGGAGGATGCGCAGGATCAACAGCCGGTGGCAATAAGATTATTCGTAACATTTTGACGGTTAAAATCTTTAATCGCAGCCTCAAACAGATAATTCACCCGCACGGTAAATTTGCGATCAAATATCAACGAAGCCCAGTACAAACAGAAGTACGAAGCGCTGTGATGGCATTTATGTCGTTTTCAGCGATTTCAACCATCATAATTACCCTAATGCTAATGACAACAGGCTTAGATTTTTGGTCGTCGCTGTCTGCAGTAGCGGCATGCGTGAATGTATTAGGGCCGGGATTTGGTCAGCTAGGTACAAACTTTGCGCCCGTGACCGATGCTGGAACTTGGTTACTTTCTGGCGCAATGATATTAGGACGTTTAGAGTACTTCACGGTATTCGCAATATTCTCACCTATGTTCTGGAAAGACTAAGAACGGTTACCCCAGATTTTTGCGATTGCGCGGTCGCTACCTAAAGCACCTACGATGACGCAAACCCACCCAGCAATAAAAAATACCACGCTCGGGATCATGGCTCCGAACTGACCACCCACGATTGCTAAGACAATAGAAACCGTCGACAAGGCTAAAAACAAACTACCAACACCAATCAGAATGGTGCGATGCGACGGTTTGTAGCTATATTCTTCTGTTCCTGCCTCTAACGGTTTCAAAAGCGGCGAAAATAGTTTTCTTAAAGTATCTTTCATAAATCCTCTAAATTACGACCAAATAATTGGTATGAAACGTATCTGAGTTGTGAATTAAACGTGCTCTGGAATCATGGGCACGGCACTCAGTAATTGCTGAGTATATTCATGCTGTGGATTCTGCATTACGGCTTCGGTGGAACCTTGCTCTACAATTTTCCCATCCTTCATTACTGCGACACGATGGGCAATATGCGGAATAATGGATAAATCATGCGTGATAAACAAATACGACAGCCCCATTTCTTGCTGAAGCTCTTGCAGTAGTTGCAATACTTGGCCACGAATAGATACGTCTAACGCACTGGTCGGTTCGTCACAAATAATCAGCTGTGGTTTCACGGCAATGGCACGAGCAATGGCAATACGCTGACGCTGCCCACCAGAGAACTCATGCGGGAAGCGGTCCAAATGTTCCGCCTCTAAGCCAACACGCTGCAAAATTCTGCGGATTTCTTGTTCACGCTCAGATTTGCTCCATTTACCGTCGTTACCACCAACGTTTAAACTAATCATCCCCTCTTCGATAATTTCCCGCACCGTCATACGCGGATTCATCGACGAAAATGGATCTTGGAAAATCACCTGAATACGTTTACGCAGATCGATAAATTCCGATTCATGCAGCTGATCAATGCGCAAACCATTAAAAAGTACCTCACCCGAGGTCGTTGGAGTTAGCCGCAAAATTGCCCGGCCTGCAGTACTTTTACCCGAACCAGACTCGCCCACTAAGGCCAACGTTTCGCCGTGGCCAATGGTTAAGCTAATGCCATCAACGGCCTTGGTATAACCGGCTATTCGTTGCAGTACGCCCTTGCGTTGAGCAAACCACACACAGACATTGGTCATTTCTAACAAGGGTGTTTGTTCTTTGTTAATCGCCGCACGGAAAGCATCCTGGCGCGGTAACGAATGAATTAGCTGGCGACTGTACTCATGCTTAGGGCTACTAAAAAACTCATCTCGTGGAGCTTGCTCTAGCAATTGCCCATGGCGCATAACCGCAATACGATCCGCCATTTCCGCAACAACACCCATATCATGGGTAATGAGTAAAATACCCAGCTGACGTTTTTTACGCAGCTCATTTAATAAATTCAGAATCTGCTTTTGAATGGTCACATCTAAAGCGGTTGTAGGTTCATCGGCAATCAATAACTCCGGTTCGCATGCCAAAGCCATGGCGATCATGACGCGCTGCTTCTGCCCACCCGACAACTGATGCGGATACCAAGAAGCACGTTGCTCCGCATCCGGAATTCCTACTTCTTCCAGCAATGCAATAACATCTTGCTTAAGCTCAGTCCCCGAACGTTTACGGTGCAGCGTTAATACTTCACCAATTTGTCGACCAATGGTGTGTACAGGATTCAACGAACTCTGGGGCTCTTGAAATACCATAGCAATACGACGCCCGCGCACACCGTTCATTTGCGCTTCTGTCAGTGTGAATAGCGACTGTCCAACCAAGTGCACATCGCCACTCGCGATATGCAAACCGTCGCTCAGTAATCGCATGATCGCTAACGAGGTCACCGATTTACCGGAACCACTCTCTCCTACCAAAGCGAAGACTTCACCCGCATCAATATGAAAGCTAACGCCATCCACTAAACATTGCTGACCAACGCTGACGCTTAAATTTTGAACTTGCAATAATGTAGACATAACGACTCCTAAACCCGCCCATGAACAGAACGAGGATCGAAAGCATCACGCACACGATCAGAAAATAAGTTAGCCGCTAACACCAACACAAACATCAATATAAATGCCGCGGATACCGACCACCAAACTACAGGATCACGGGCCAATTCGGAACGCGCTTCGTTAATCATATTGCCCCAACTAGCCATCGATGGATCAACACCAACACCGATATAAGAGAGCACCGCTTCCGCTAACACAAACGCGCTAAAATCGAGGACCAGTGCAATCAAAATAATATGGTTCACATTGGGTAAAATATGCCGGAAGATAATACGCCAATTCCCGACGCCAAAGGCATGTGCTGCTTGTACATATTCTAATTGGCTTAATTTTAAGGTTTCCGCACGCAACAAACGGCACAATCCCGTCCAACTGGTAACACCTAAAATAAAGCACAAAGCAATAAACTTGAAATCTGCACGTTCACTGATGAGCTTAAATTGCTCGGGGTTAGTTTCGATATACACATCAATTAATAACACCGATGCAGCGATTAATAAGATGCCGGGAATTGAATTTAATGTCGTGTAAATATACTGCACGACATCATCTATCTTACCCTTGAAGTACCCAGCAGAAATACCAAGCACAACTGCCAGCGGCAAGGTTACCAAGGTTGCCAATGTACCAATTAATACACCGGTGCGAATGGCTTTAATACTTTGATAGAGCACATCTTGACCAACCTTATCAGTACCCAAAATATGATAATACTGACTTAAGTTCAGCACCCAACCACATAGCAATACTAAAATGGTTAAGGTGGTATAAATAACGGTCCAAGGCAATGGATGCTCGACGGGCGGCTTACGCCGACGCCACGCCGAATGTAAAAAAATCACTAAAAGACAGGGCAGAATCGTTAAGCCAATTGCTCGGGCTGTCTTAACCCAGATATCCAATACATGCTCTTCATCGCGGACAATATGCTTACCTCCGTGCTCTAAACGCGGAAAGGCACGAATAACATAACCGGCATCCGATTCTTGGTTTTCTTTTGCAAACGAATACAAAGCAAAGGGGGCTGAATAGGTTTTTTCATCTTGGCTATCGAGATCGTGCAGAATAATATCCAACACACTACGCACGTCTTGGCTGTAATGAACAGTCCCATCTGCTTCTTGGGCAACCGCCCCATCACCGCCCTCAACTGGCGGTAAAGCCGTACGAAAATGCAGCGAATCCAATACAGCAATCAACACATAAAAGACGATCACAATAAAGGCACCAGAGCCAATTCGTGTGGTAAACACATGACGCCACCGAGCGCGAGCAACTGGATTACGGCTTAAATTTATAAAAAATGCTATCAAGCTAAACAGCAAGATAAAGATAAGAATATCGCTCCATAAGAGCATGGGCTGAAACATGCTGAAATCACTAAACCTTGGCAATGTCATGATAAGCGCACCCTTGGATCAACGAGGGTGTAAGAAATATCGGTTAGTAATAAACCTAAGATATAAAGCACAGAACCTAAAAACACCATCGACCGTACAATGGCAAAATCTTGTGCCTGAATCGCATCTAGGGTGTAACTCCCTAAACCCGGAATCCCAAAGAAAGACTCCACCAGCAGGCTGCCCATAAAGAGCGAGGGGATAACCACCACCACGCTGGTTAAAATCGGAATCAAGCCGTTAGGTAATATATGGCGGAATAACACGGTTAACTCAGGTACACCTTTAGCCCGCGCGGTACGAACATAATCTTTACCGGATTCTTCTAGAAATAAGGTTCGGTATAAGCGAGTACCACCACCAATGCCACTGATTACCCCAATGATTACTGGCAGTATTAAAAAGCGAATGGCATCAGGGCCGGTTAAATAGCCCGATATCGGCACTAAATGCCAGAGTTTAGCGAAGAAGAACTGACCGCCAATCACGTAGAAAACGCCAGAAATCGACATCAACACCACACACAAAACCATAGCGGCGGTATCGAAAACGCTGGCTCTGAACATCACCACGAAGAGTGAAAAGGCAATATTAACCGCAATACCTATGATAAACGTCGGCAGCGCCACCATTAAACTCGGCCACATGCGCTGTTGAATATCGGAGCCGATATTACGTCCCTCATCCGACTTACCAAAATCAAAGGCGAATAGGCTCAGTGATTTTTCATAAAAAATGGTATCGGTCACTAAACCCAAACCACCCGCTTCTGTATTAAACATGAGCGGTTTGTCGTACCCGCGCTGTGCCTTCCACTGTTCAATCGCTTCTTCCGATACGTGCTTATCACCTAGCTGAACACGAGCCATTTGATCGGGTGTATTCACTACAAAAAACAGTGCGAAGGTTAAGAGATTAACGCCTAGTAAAATCGGAATGGCGTAGCCCAAACGGCGAATAATATAAGCCAACATGTTAGTGCCCTCCTACATTGCTAGAAGAAGCGTCATCTGCAATACGGTGCTGCTGGCGACGTCGGTAGGCAATCCAGCCAGGAAAGGCAAAAATCGCTATTAGTAAAGCAACCAGCCATAGTGGCGCCAGTATCGGCTGATTCCATTCGTGCTGTTTTTCTCCACGAAGCTGCGGATCAATTTTCAAATACTTCAAAATAGACTTACTAATACCGTGAGGCTTACTGTTGCTCACCCATTGATTATTTAATACATATGAATGCGGATGCCATGCCGAAGCCCAAGGAACATCGTGCTGCATAATACGGATCATGCGACGAATAATTTCCATCCGCTCTGGCGAGTCTTCCATTAATTTCATTTTTTCAAACAGGCGATTGTATTCAGGGTTATCGTAGTTCGTTGAGTTCACACCCGACCCGCCGGAAACCACTTGGCCGTTAGCACCGTAAAGAAGAAATAAGAAGTTTTCAGCATCTGGGTAGTCGGCCATCCAACCCCACTGAAACATCTGCGCATTGCCTGTTTGCATTTTTTCTTTAAAACGATTGTAGTCGGTGCCACGTATATTGAGCTGCACGCCGATTTTCTTAAACTGTTTTACCATCCAGTTTTGCATAGCACTTCCACCAGAGCCTCCGGTGGTATCTAAGTTTAAAACTAAGGGTTCGCCCGTTGTGGCGGAGCGTCCACCAGGGTAGCCAGCTTCAGCTAATAAGCGTTTTGCTTCGTCAATTGATTTACGCTGGGCACTGCCATCTACCCAATCGTAAACATACGGGTTAATACCTTCTTCACCGGTTTGGTAACCAAAAATTCCCGGTGGAATTGGGCTCATGGCGTCTTCACCACGACCATTCATAAAGATAGATATCATTTCTTTCTGGTCGTATGCAATCGCAATGGCCTGACGTAACTTACGTGCTTTTTCGCGCTGCTGGGCATCGCCTACGTTACCGACAATAGGGTCCAGCATGTTGAAGGCGAAATAATACGTGCCGGGTACAACCTCTAAATCTAAGGTTACTCCTCGCTCTTTCATATCGTCACTTAATGCAATGCCATGACTGCCAACACTGATCGCTTGGTCGAAGCTATCGCTAGCAATACCAGAACGGTCGTAATAGCCCTGCAAAAATTTGGTCCATAACGGAATGGCTTCTTTTTCTAGGCGGTATACGGCTTTATCTACAAACGGCAGTTTTGCACCGGCATCAGTTAATAGACCGGCGGCTTCGTCACTCGGCTCACCTTCCGCGGGATAGCGATCATCACGATAGTTTGGATTGCGCTCTAAAATGATCACTTCGTTAGGATCATTGCGAGTCATCATGAATGGCCCAGTACCTACCGGATACCAGTTCAAAACAATATTGCGATCGGCTAAACCCGGCTGATGATAAAAACGATCAACCTCACGTGCCATAGGCGCAAAGAAATGAAACGCTAACCAATATTTAAACTGAGGATATTTACCATTTAAGCGCACGCGATAGTGGTAATCGTCGATCACTTCAACACCACTCATCGTCAGAGTATCTAAATCAAGCCAGTCATTGGGTTGTGTTAATGATTTTCTTGCTTCGGTGACTGCATCGCTAAATTCTGTCATACCTACGATGTATTCGCTTAATAGACCACGAACTGGCGACAGCAATGTCGGATCGGCAAGACGCTTAATTTGATACACATAATCTGCGGCAACTAATTCGCGGCTGCCCTGTTCGGTAAAATCGTCAAAATGCTGATACGCCGCACTGGCTTCTGGAGACGCAAATAAGTAACTCGGTTCACCTGCGCTATTCAAAGCAAATGCCGGATGCGGCTGATATTGAATGCCGGGCTTTAATTCGAATAAGTATTCGCTGTAGGCCACATTTTCCGCATCTGCACTCACTTGATTACCATCGGCATCAAGATAGCTAATATCCGGCATATGTGTAAGGGTATTAGGTTCTAGTTCGTAGGGGCGCTTTAAATAGTGGTACTGCAGAGGTGCATCGTAAATTTGGTCGATAAATCGGCCTTCGTCGGCACTGTACGAGCGAGCAGGATCGAGGTGTTTAGGGCGTTCAGAAAAACTGGAGTAAATGATGTTTTTGCCAAATTCATCGGCTAAATGGGGGTTATTCCAAGTTTCCTCGCTGCAACCCGCTAGCAATCCACTGCTCAATAACACAGTGATTGCCACACTGCATCCCGCTACTCCTCGACCACGAGGCCTAAACAACCGGCTAAGCGGTACTAAACAAAACGCTGAAATCATTTTTTGCTCTTAATACCAGTTCAAATGGCTGGCTTATGGTTATTATTCCCCGCCATCGCAACAACACTAAATGGCTTGTAACAGGTTAACGTTAGAGTGTGCCAAGATTTTTAGGCTTAGCAAGCCCTTGATGGCCATATACTCAGAAGCCACCAGCACCTCGACAAACGACAATAACAAATTCCGAACTTGCTACGCATCAATATCATCAATATCATCGGCTTACGAACCACATAAAATCCCAAGAGTGCATCACCAAGAGAATCTTATGACTACGCCAACTGAACTCGCCACAACGATTGCTGATGCGCCCTACGCTTGTGACAGTGAGGCGCTCATCGAACTGCTTGCTAGCACTAAGGTTGGATTAAGCAAAACCGAAGCCGCAACACGGCTGGCACAATTTGGCCCCAACACCCTCCCCTCCACTAAGCCCGTACCCGCTTGGCGACGACTGCTAAAACAAACAAAAAACATGATGATCTATGTGCTCGCTGGCAGCATGTTTATCAGCCTTGGGCTGCAGCATTTTATTGATGCCGGGGTGATCTTCGCAGTTATTATTACCAATACCTTGGTAGGTTTCTTTCAAGAAGGCAAAGCCGAAAATGCCTTACGCGCCATTATGTCGATGACACAAACTCAATGTTTAGTCATGCGCGATGGCGAACTACTCAGCCTTAATGGCGCACAACTCGTCCCCGGCGATGTTGTGATGCTTCAGGCGGGAGATAAGGTCCCTGCAGATTTGCGTATTATCAAAAGCAAAGACCTGTACTGTGATGAATCCTCCTTAACGGGGGAATCACTACCCAGCGCGAAATCAGTGGTCGCGGTTGCCGCAGATACGCCGCTCGCTGAGCGTTCATGTATGGCCTACATGGGTACGCTCGTGAGCCGTGGTAGCGCCCACGGTTTGGTATGTTTAACCGGAGCAAAAACAGAAATCGGTAAAGTCAGCACTATGGTCGACAAGATCACCACTGAACCGACGTTACTGCAAAACCAGATCGAGCAATTTGCCAAGCGCCTGACCATTGTCATTATCATTGCCGCGGTCATCACCATAGCGATTGGTATGGGTCTTTATCAGTACGATATTGGCACTATGTTTCAAGCGGCGATTGCCATTGCAGTAGCGGCAATTCCAGAAGGTCTTCCTGCCGTCGTTACCATTGTATTAGCCGTAGGCGTGCAACGCATGGCGAGCAAGAATGCCCTGATGCGACGCTTGCCATCGGTTGAGGTACTGGGTTCTGTTGATATTATTTGCACCGATAAAACAGGAACACTCACCGCAAACGCCATGACGGCTCGACGCATCGTCAGCGCGCACCACAACTTCCATATTCATGGTGAAGGTTACGATCCCGAGGGCGAAATTCACAGCAACGATACCGATACATCGGCGCAACATGGTGCGTTTTTGAATCAAGCCGCCATCGTTGCCTTATTGTGCAACGACTCCAGCATTCAACCGCCTAATCTTGATAACACAGATTGGAGTGTTAGTGGCGACCCAACAGAAGCAGCCTTGTTAGTCTTCGCGTTAAAACATGATTTAGTCAAAGAGCAGATCCAACGCGAATGGCCACGGATCGACGAAATCCCGTTCGCCAGCGATGCACGCTACATGGCCACCCTGCACCACAATCACGATGGTCAGCGTCTTATTGCTGTTAAAGGTGCCCCAGATCGAATAATCGAGTTTTGTGATCACCAGTTTGGTCCTCAAGGTTCAGAGCCACTGGATAGCGAATATTGGCAAGCCCAAATGGACGACTTGGCATCACAAGGCATGCGCGTTTTGGCGTTGGCCTACCGTGACGACATTGATAGCCAGAGTTTAAATCATCAGCATGTTGAACAGCATTTAACCCTACTGGCCCTGATCGGGCTGAATGATCCGCCACGGGCAGGAGTAAGCGAGAGCATTCAGCAGTGTTATAGCGCCGGCATTCAGATAAAAATGATAACGGGAGATAACCCGATCACAGCCCTCGCCATCGCTAAAGAGCTAGGCATGAATGCCGATGAGGTAATGACAGGAGCCGAGCTGGATCAACAATCCCCCGAGCAACTGGCCGACAGTGCCGAACGCTGCCACGTATTTGCCCGCACCAGCCCTGCCAATAAGCTCCAGCTTGTAAATGCCTTACGTGCTCGCAACCACACCGTTGCCATGACCGGCGACGGCGTCAACGATGCCCCCGCACTACGCCAAGCCGACATTGGTGTTGCCATGGGCAAAAAAGGCACGGATGCGGCGCGCGATGCTGCCGACTTTGTCCTGACTGACGACAACTTCTCAACCATTACCCATGCTGTTGCCGAAGGCCGCAGTGTTTACGACAACATAGTCAAAGCCATCATATTTATTTTGCCCACCAGCTTAGCCCAATCCGTGGTTATTCTAGCGGCGATATTATTAGGGCAATTACTGCCCATCACCCCAGCGCAAGTGATTTGGGTAAATACCATTACCGCCATTACGCTGGCACTCACATTAGCGTTTGAGCGCGCCGAAAACGACATCATGCTGCGGCCGCCAAGAAGCAGCCAGCAACCACTCATTACATTAGCCTTGCTTTGGCGCACTGCCTTTGTCGGTGTAGGTGCTGCGGCCATTATTTTTGCGTTATTCCGTTATTATTTAGCCCAAGGAGCAAGTGTCGAAATGGCACGCACCGTCACGGTAAACGCCTTGGTAATGATCGAAGCGTTATATTTACTCAACTGCCGATTTTTACGCCGAAGTATTTTCTCACTGTCGTTGTTCAAAGGAGCAATGCCTAGCCTGTTGGGCATTTTAGCGGTTGCCATATTGCAACTCGGTTTTAGCTACTGGTCGGTTTCGCAATCCATATTTGATCTTGCCGATTTAGCGCTGCAGGACTGGCTGATTATTACCTTAGCCGCTAGCCCTTTAATTCTGTTGGTTGAGCTAGAGAAAGTCGTACTGCAGCACTGGTATTCGGCTTCGCCATCACCCGAGTAAAACTAAGGCGATACCTCGATTTCATTGGGATATCAGCTATTGCGGTACGTTTTGACGTAACAGTTACTATGCTTATTCCAATTCGTGCTTAGAAACTCCAAAAACCGTGTTGTACGACATAAAGAAGTTTTGGGATAATGCGCGCCCAAATTCAATCTGGCGGGTTTGCCGTTGCAGACCAGCCTCCGGAGCCACTGATGACCGACTACCTGCTCATTCTGGTAAGTACCATCCTGGTAAACAACTTTGTACTGGTGCAATTTTTGGGCTTGTGTCCTTTTATGGGCGTGTCAAACAAGCTCGAAACCGCCATTGGCATGGGCGCAGCAACCACCTTCGTACTCACGCTAGCATCGGTATGCAGCTACTTGGTTTACACCTACCTATTGCTACCGTTTGATCTCGCGTATTTAAAAACCATCAGTTTCATCATGGTGATTGCGGTCGTGGTTGGCTTCACTGAATTAGCCATTCGTAAAACCAGCCCGTTGCTGTATCGCGTCCTCGGCATTTTCTTGCCCTTGATTACCACCAACTGTGCCGTTTTAGGTGTTGCCCTATTAAATATTAAGCGCGACAACACTTTTGTTGAATCCATTCTGTACGGTTTTGGTGCCGCAGTAGGCTTCTCCTTGGTCATGGTGTTATTCGCCGCCCTACGAGAACGCTTAGCCGTGGCCGATGTGCCAACCCCATTCAAAGGCAGCGCAATTGCGATGGTCACTGCCGGACTCATGTCGTTGGCCTTTATGGGCTTCACCGGCTTAGTGAGCATTTAAGGGGGTATGTAAGCATTATTATGAGTACGACCTTAACCACAATCTTGATCGCTGTTGGCATGCTCGCTGTATTGGCCACCATTTTTGGTGCTGTACTGGGCTTTGCGGCGGTGCGCTTTAAAGTTGAAGGCAACCCTATTGTTGATCAGATCAACGGTCTGCTACCGCAAACGCAATGTGGCCAGTGCAGCTATCCCGGTTGCAAACCATACGCAGAAGCCATTGTTGGCGGCGAAAAAATCAATAAATGCCCACCCGGTGGCGAAAGCACCATTCAAGCCTTAGCCGATCTTCTTGGTGTTGATCCAGAGCCACTTGACGCTGAACACGGTGCTGAAAAAGCGGTGCCGACTGTGGCCTACATCCGTGAAGACGAATGCATCGGCTGTACTAAATGCATTCAGGCTTGCCCTGTCGATGCCATTTTAGGCGCCGCCAAACAGATGCATACCGTGATTATTGACGAGTGCACTGGCTGCGATCTTTGTGTTGAACCCTGCCCAGTAGACTGTATTGATATGGTGCCTGTCAGCGTCGATAAATCCAGCTGGTATTGGCAAGCGCCCACCTCAGGCGTTGAGTTGATCGCCACCGACCGCCGTAAACTCGCTGTTGGAGAGCACGCATGACCCACCAGATTCGTATTTTTGATTTCGACGGTGGCATTCATCCAGCCGAGAACAAAGCGCAATCCACCCAGCGCCCTATTCGCTTGGCTCCCATTCCAAACGAATTGGTATTACCACTACATCAACATATTGGTGCAGCCGCTAAACCCATCGTTGCTGTGGGCGAAAAAGTATTAAAAGGCCAACTAATCGCCGAAGCGGCAGGTTTTGTGAGCGTACCGCTGCACGCACCAACATCCGGCGAAGTTATTGCCATTGAACCACGTTTAGTACCCCATGCATCAGGACTAAGCGAAGACTGTATTGTTATTCGCCCTGATGGTGCTGATCGTTGGATTGAACGCCAGGGGTTACTTGAGCAACTAGGCGTCGACGACGTTACCGACATTCCGGCCGCACAACTGGTAAACCACATCCGTGATTGTGGTATTGCTGGTATGGGCGGCGCAGGCTTCCCTACTGCAGTGAAACTGAATATTGGCCAACGTAACATCGGCACTCTTATTCTTAACGGTGCCGAGTGCGAACCTTATATCACCGCGGATGACATGCTGATGCGCGAACGCGCTCATGAAGTCGTACGCGGCGCGCAAATTTTGCTGCACATATTAAATGCCAGCCAATGTTTGATTGGTGTAGAAGATAACAAGCCCAACGCCATTGCCGCGCTGAATGCCGCATTAGTGGATTTACACGAAGAACATCATATTGATGTCGTAGTGATTCCAACTAAGTATCCGAGCGGTGGCGAAAAGCAGTTAATCCAAATTTTAACGGGTGAAGAAGTCCCTGCGGGAGGCATCCCTGCCGACCTTGGCATCGTTTGCCAAAACGTCGGCACCGCTAGCGCCATTGCTCGCGCAGTGGATCATGGCGAACCCCTCATTAGCCGTATCGCCACCGTTACCGGCGATGCCGTTCATTCCGCTGGTAACTGGGAAGTATTAATTGGTACACCGGTTGGTGAATTACTTGAGCTTGCCGACTATACGGTACAAAAACGCGAACGTGTGATCATGGGTGGACCAATGATGGGCTTTGCTTTGCCTTCATTGGATATTCCAGTAGTGAAAACCACCAACTGCCTGCTAGCGCCAAGCGAAAAAGAGCTACCGACTAACAAGGCATCCATGGCCTGTATTCGCTGCGGTATGTGCGCAGAAGCTTGCCCAGCCGACCTGTTACCACAGCAGTTGTACTGGTTTAGCAAAGCAGAAGAATTCAATAAGGCCGAGCAGCACAACTTGTTCGACTGCATCGAATGCGGCGCGTGCTCCTATGTTTGCCCCAGTGAAATTCCGCTGGTGCAATACTATCGCTACGCCAAAGGCGCCGTGCGTGAAGAACGTGCAGCCCAAGCAAAAGCCGATCAAGCGCGTGAGCGTTTTGAACATCGCTTAGCTCGCCAAGAGCGCGAACAAGCAGAAAAAGAAGCTAAGCGTAAGGCCCGTGCCGAAAAAGCCGCACAAGCACAAAGTGCCAAAGCCGATGCACCAGCCGTTACTGACGGTGTAGTTCCTGCTCCGAGTGCTGATTTAGAAAAGTTACAAAAGCAATTTGATGCAAGCCAAGCTGCGATTGCCAAAACCAAAGAAAAATTAGAAGCCGCGAAAAGCAATCCAGAGCAAGCCGATAAAGTGGCCTTGTTTGAAGCGGCCTTGGTTAAAACCCAAGACAAAATGAAAGACCTTGCTAAGCAATTGGCTGTCGCGAAAAAAGCAGCGAAAGCAGCTCCTGCCGCCGAAAGCGATGCCGACAAGGGTGATCCGAATAGCCCTGAGCGTTTAAAGAAAAAATGGGATATGGCGCAAACCCGCTTAGATACCGCTGAAAAACGTTTAGCCGAAGCACGCGAACAAGGTGCTGATACAGTCACCGCCTTGGAAACCGGTGTCGAAAAACAAAGAGCGCGCGTCGACGAAGCAAAAGCTGCCTACGAAGCCGCGTTAGCTGCTCCAGCAGCCAGCACTGAAAGCCAAGTGGCGACAGCAACGGCGGTAGATGCCGACGCCCTCGCGAAGAAAATTCTGGCCCAGACTGATCGCCTAGAGAAAGCCAAAGAACGTTTGGCGATGGCCGAGCAAGAAGGCCTAGATACCGTCGATGCATTAACAATGGCGGTTAATAAACAGCAAGACAAATTGACCCAGCTGCAACAGCAAGCTGAGTCTGCCTCGGAGAACCCATAACATGACGAGCACATCATGGCCTTGTTAACGCTGTCGTCCCCACATACCCACGGGCCAAATCGCACTGGGCGTTTAATGCTAACCGTTGCCCTTGCCACGCTGCCTGCACTCGCCGTAATGACGGTATTTTTTGGTTACGGCACACTGATCAACGTTGTTCTTGCTAGCCTTGTCGCTGTCGCCAGCGAAGCATTAATGCTGACCTTGCGTAAGCGTCCGGTGATGTTCTTTTTACGCGATAACACGGCGCTAGTAACGGGTGTACTGCTCGGTTTGGCCCTGCCACCATTTGCACCTTGGTGGATTACCGTATTAGCCACCGCCTTCTGCATCATCTTTGCTAAGCACTTATACGGCGGTATGGGGAACAATCCTTTCAATCCTGCCATGATCGGATATGCCTTAGTGCTCGTGTCATTTCCGGTGCAAATGACGACTAACTGGGCGCTGTCATTTCAAATGTCGGGGCACGATGTACTGCCATTTTTCGATACGTTAAAAACCATCTTTACTCACAGTGGTCTAGTCGATGGCTATAGTGGTGCCACCCCGTTAGACGATTACAAACACCTTATTAGTACCGAAACCGCCAATAGCTTACTGCAAAAAGCGACCTTTAATGGTTGGTTAAACGGTGGTTGGGAATGGGTAAACCTCGCCTTTATGGCCGGTGGTTTGTTCCTCATGTTTAAACGAATTATTACTTGGCACATCCCAGTATCACTATTGATCGCTCTCTCAACCTGCTCTCTCGTATTTGGTTGGGACGCGGACATGTACACACCGCTGTCGTTACATCTGCTTAGCGGTGCCACTATGCTCGGAGCCTTCTTCATTGCCACCGATCCAGTATCCGCATCAACGACACCGCGCGGAAAACTCATTTACGGCGCAGGCATTGGTATCTTGTTGTACGTGATCCGTACTTGGGGAGCATACCCAGATGCAGTGGCTTTTGCCGTATTGCTGATGAACTTCGCTGCGCCATTTATTGATGCATACACCCAGCCGCGAACCTACGGCCATAAAAAAGCCCGCCGCGGCTTAACGGCTAAGGACTAATTCGTATGAAAGAACTCTTCGCCTCAATTCGAAAAAATGCGATTGGCCTTGGGTTATTTGCCATCGTCACTGCCGGGGCCATCGCCGTAGCTCAAGTATTCACGGCAGATCGTATTGATCATAACCGCCGCGCAGCAGAAGCCCGTGCGCTCAACGATATCGTTGCGGTCGGTAGCTATGACAACGATTTACTTAACGATGTGATATCGGTCGACTCACGTTTTAATCAGCAACTGTTGGGCCCGCTGCCTGAAGATGCGCAAATTCATTTAGCGCGGCAGCAAGGTGAAGTGAAAACCGTTATTCTGCCAGTGATCGCGCCTGATGGTTATACCACCGAAATCGGTATTATCGTTGGTGTTAATCGCGACGGTACTATTGCTGGTGTACGTGTTGTTTCCCATCGCGAGACGCCCGGTTTAGGCGATAAAGTTGATATTCGTAAATCGAAATGGGTATTAGATTTCAATGGCAAATCACTGCTTAATCCTAAAGCAGATAGTTGGGCGGTGAAGAAAGATGGCGGTGAATTCGATCAATTTACTGGTGCCACTATTACCCCTCGTGCCGTTGTACGTGCCGTGAAGAAAGCATTGCTGTTTTTCAACATGCATAAAGAGCTGCTGTTAACCTCGCGCTTAGTAGAACCGACCAGCGCTGCTTCAACCTCCTTGAACAATAAAGAGAGAGATGCCAAATGAGCGAAAAATCGTTAAGCGATATTAGCCTCGACGGCCTATGGAACAACAACCCTGCTCTCGTTCAACTACTGGGTCTCTGCCCTTTGCTTGCGGTTACGGGGTCGGTGGTCAATGCGCTAGGGCTAGGCTTAGCCACTATGATGGTATTGGTAGGGTCAAACTTCTCTGTTTCGTTGATTCGTAATCACGTATCCGATGCTGTGCGTTTACCGGCATTCGTGATGATTATTGCGTCGTTCGTCACCGTTGCGGAATTGGTGATGCAAGCTTTCACCTACGAGCTGTATGAAGTACTGGGGATTTTTATTCCACTGATCGTTACTAACTGCGCCATCTTAGGACGAGCCGATGCCTTTGCCTGTAAAAACCCCATTTTACCCTCGGTCGTTGATGGTTTTATGATGGCCATGGGCTTCACGGTTGTTTTAGTCATATTAGGAGCAATGCGCGAAATCATCGGTCAAGGCGTCGTATTCAGCAATATGGATCTATTGTTCGGCCCAAGCGCAGCCCACTGGAAGATTGAACTGATCTCTGGTTATCCCGACTTCCTTTTTGCGATATTGCCACCAGGCGCATTCGTTGCGATGGGCTTATTAATTGCCGGTAAGAACATCATTGACGCTCGAATCAAGCGCCGCGCAGAAGCCCAAAAAGTACCTGTGCAAGCGGGTGCAAAACGTGCTCGTGTGACTGGAAAAATCAGCTAAACCCGCAAAAAAAATCGCTCGTCCTGTTTAACCTAGGACGAGCGACTCTTTGATCTAACTATCTAATGACCAGCTGAGCTAAACCTAACCCCGCACAGCAGCGAATTGCGGCAAATTGGTCTGGGATAAACGCAATACGCTATCCACATCAGAAAAGAAACTCGATAACAACGGCTGAGCAAAACTCAGGCTACCGTTTAGAAGTATCGCACTGGTCGCAAACAAAAACAGCACTGCCATGGCGTTGATACGGTCACGACGCTGCGGGGATAAGCCTCCCGCGTACTTCTCCATACCTTTACCTAGCTTGTTTAGCGCTGGAATAATACGTTGCACGATAACGGCTTCTGCCGCTGGCGTTGCTTTGCCATAGATACATGCCCACATACGCCCATGACGGCAAACGATTCGCTCAATATCGCCATCAACTGGCTGGCGGTAAAGGATATTCATGATTACTTGCTGTAAGTGTGGCTGGGCCGCTAACACCTGATGCATCGAATAGTTATCCGACACAAGATATACCTGCTCATCGAACTCAGCATTACCTACCGTCGATTTACTACTAATACCAAGAATTCTGAACAACCGATCCATGCGTGTTTCACGCTTGATCACAAAATCGTATCCGAGGGGAGCTTCAACACCGAGCATTTCGAAAGAACTAGAGAATAGCGAAAACTTGAAAAGACTGAATTGATAACCGATGCCGTTATAACTGCCACTAGCACCGGTCCAACGTGCACTGTAACGATGGTATGCCACACCAAGTAAGAAACCCATCAAAGTGATCGAGCAAAGTGATATCCACATAGTAACCATCCTATCTTGGTATTTTAGAGTCCAAATTACGGATTCTTCGTCATCGCTATTGAATAAATACACGACAACCCAAGGCCTAACATCTGCAAAATCAGGGTTTTACATCAACCACACGCCCGTTAGGCAACTTTATAAACACTAGTACATCTTCACCGGAAAAAAAGTTGACGCCAGAAATAAGTCGCAATATTGCTAACTTTGGCCGGATAGTCATATCCAACCTGCCCTAGCGGCTCTTCTTCTGTATAATCGCGCCCGCAAACTCAATGCTCTGCATTGAAATCACTACCGATAACGCACCGGATTTACGTTCCGGCCAGCGAGGAACTTATGACTGAACATACTCCATTCGTCGTCTGTGCGATGTATAAATTTGTAACATTAAACGATTTCGAACTGTTACAAAAACCCCTTCTTGATGAAATGTTACGTCTTGATGTCAAAGGCACGCTGCTACTGGCGAATGAAGGAATCAACGGCACGGTTGCCGGCAGCCGTGAAGGCATTGATGCCCTTCTTGATTACCTACGCCGTGATGAACGCCTTGCAGACGTGGGCACCAAAGAATCGTTCGACGACGAAATGCCGTTTTACCGCACCAAAGTAAAACTGAAGAAAGAAATCGTGACGATGGGCGTCGAAGGTATCGATCCTAAGCGTGTGGTTGGCACTTATGTGAAGCCAAAAGATTGGAATGCCTTGATCTCCGACCCAGATGTGATTCTGGTAGACACTCGCAACGACTATGAAGTTGGTATCGGTACTTTCAAGGGTGCCCTTGATCCAAACACCAAAACCTTCCGCGAATTCCCACAATACGTGAAAGAAAACCTCGATCCGCAAAAACACAAAAAAGTCGCCATGTTCTGCACCGGGGGGATTCGTTGTGAAAAATCGACAGCCTACTTAAAAGAACAAGGCTTCGACGAGGTTTACCACCTTGAAGGCGGTATTCTCAAGTACTTAGAAGAAGTGCCAAAAGAAGAGACGATGTGGGAAGGCGAATGTTTTGTGTTTGATAACCGCGTAACCGTCGATCACGACTTACAAAAAGGCCACTTCGATCAGTGTCACGCCTGCCGCCGCCCGATTACAGAAGACGACAAACAATCGGAACATTACATCCAAGGCGTAAGCTGTCATCATTGCATCGACGAATACGATGAAGCCCAGCGTGAACGTTTCCGTCAGCGTGAACATCAAATGCAGCTAGCCAAAGCCCGTGGTGAAGATCACTTAGGTAACGATTTGGCCGCCATTATTGAAAAGCGCCGTTTAGAAAAATTAGCACTGAAAAACCAACAGCGTAAGCATGATGGTAAAGCCGACGCTTAAATAACCATAATAGAAGCTTGGTATATTAAAAAACCGCTGCCACTTCAGCGGTTTTTTTATATCCATCGCTTGTAGAATGATTAAAATTTGTTCATTACACTGCAACCATATTCGCTCGTGTTACGTATAGGTACATAAGGAAGTTCTTTATGGATAACGAAATGTTAATGAATTTAATAGCACGGTGTGCGCTGCGAGAGCAAAAAGCGCTAGAAGCCTTATACCAGGCTGCCGCTGCTTATCTTAACGGCGTGGCCTTTCGTATCCTTGGTTCTGCCGATAGCAGTAACGACGTACTGCAAGAATCTTTCGTACAAATTTGGAACAACGCATCGAGCTATACACCAGCGCAAGGAAATCCAACGACTTGGATGACCAGCATTGTGCGTTATCGCGCCATTGATAAACTGCGGCACGAAGCGCGCCATCAAAATCGTCCGCATCACGAAGCGGAAACTGAAATTCTACTAAACACCCCAACTGAAGAGACTCAAGAAGAGATCTACAGTCGCTTTCGCTTGAATGCACAATTAAAGAAATGTTTAGAGTCGATGAACGACAAGTTCAAACAAAGCCTTGAGCTGGCCTACCTGTACGGTTACTCACGCGAAGAACTCGCCGATGTCTTAGATACCAACATTAATACCGTCAAAACTTGGTTAAAACGCGGAGGCGCTAAACTAAAAGTATGCATGGAAGGCGAAAACGGTGGATCAAATAATGATTAATGCAGACGATAAAAACGCCCTCGCCCTTGAATATGTATTGGGTACTCTGCGCGGAGAAGAGCGCGAAGCTTTTGCCAAACAATTACGCTCGGATGACAGCTTGATGCAAGCGGTGCGTTACTGGGAACAATCCCTTATGCCCGCGCCTGAAAGCGTGCCTTCTCTAGCACCTAACCCTGACACTTTCGCCAAGATCCAAGCAAGAATTAATAACAACGAGCAATCAACGGCTCAAGAGAAATCAGTCACTTTCTGGGAAAAACTGCTGCCGTGGAAAATAGTCACTGGCGCTGCGTTTGCCATGTTACTGCTAATGAGTGGATTATTGCTCAACAACTCTATCAATCAGAACGTCGGCCTCAATGCCGACTATGTCGCAGTACTGGTTGATAACAATGACGCGCCTATTTTAACGGCCCTCACCTCAAGCAATGGAAAAACGCTGTGGTTAAAGTGGGAAGATTGGCAGGCTCCGCAAGATCATAGTCTGCAACTTTGGGCTAAGTCTCGCCGTGATGGACAAATCCGACCGTTACTGGTGTTTAATAACCGCGAGCAAAAGGAAATACAAATCGACGAAGCAACATTGCGTTTAATTCGAGACTCTTCCGATTTAATTATTACCAAAGAAGAGCAAGGTGGCTCGCCATTGGATGAGCCGAGCGACATAGTGATTGCCAAAGGGGTCTGTATTCGCCTTGCAATCACGAAGGACAGCGCATGATGACGATCAACAGCCCTAATTGGCTAAGCGTGCTAGCGATTTTCATCTTAACGGGAATACGACCCGTCTATGCTGCGACATTTGACGTGCAAGACAGAGCACTACACGCTTGCTTGCAAGCACTTGCCGAAAATAACGGCTGGAGTAAACCAGAGGATGTCACTGAGATAAAATGTCACAGCAAAGACATTCATTCTATCGCTGGCGTAGAACAATTTACCCAGCTGCAATCGCTCTCACTATATAACAATAAACTTGAACAACTGGATGTTGATCTCACATTACTTAAACAACTAAAAACCTTGAATTTGGCCCGTAATAACTTAACTCGACTCAACCTTACCAATTTGCCTAACCTCAGTGAACTTTATCTGTTCGATAACCAACTAGAGACACTAACACTATCGAACTTAGTAGAACTTAAAACGCTCAAAACCAACAATAATAAAATTGAGCACTTTACCTACTTAAATATGTCGCAACTAGAAAAGGTTTATATTTTTAATAATAAACTCGCTACTGTTGATATTTATAGTTTACCAAAATTGCAATATATGGACTGTCGCCAAAATCCAATGCCAGACTCACTCTACGACGAAATGGATAAAAAAAATGATGTTACTTTCCTCCATGATGGTAATGCCGAAGATTGGTAAACCGATATTTCTTTCGACGATATTAATCACTCTTTTAGCTGTTATCGCCACAACCTCACAGCCCGTTGCCGCCCTAGAATACACGCTAGAAAATCATACCTTTGAATTGGGCGCCCGCGCGCGCCTAGCACGCGTCGATGCTGAGGAAAATGCCCGAGCCGCATCTCTGTTAATCCGTTTGCGAGCGACCAGTGAATGGTCGCAACAGTTCTCAACCTTATTTGAACTTGATAGCGTCGCCTTAGGCTGGCAAGACGAATTCAGTAATGGCGAGCATTTTAATGGCCATCCTGTGATTCCCGATGTTGCAGGTACCGATCTAAATCAAGCCTTGTTGAGTTACTCCCCAACGAACACTTTGCAGCTCACACTCGGTCGAGAAGCTCTCAATCTAGGTAACCAACGTTTTGTCGGCACTAATGGTTTCTGGCAAAACGAACAAACATTAGACACCGCTGGTTTTAAACTTGAGTTTGGGTCGGCCTCCAACGTGATGTATCGCTATGTCGATAATGCAAACCGTATTAACGGCCAAGGTGCGGGTAAAAAACTCAGTCCTACGGATAGTAACTACGGCTCCAACAATGGCATACGCCCGCCCCAATTCCTTGGCGATCATGATCACAATACCCACCTAGTATTTGCCCATTTTAAAGAGTGGGATTTATCCCAAATCGACGCCTACTACTTTGATATGGAAATCAAAGACGCCAAAGCGCTTTCAAACCAAACCCTTGGCCTACGCTACGAATACAAAGGGCGCTGGAACACATTGCGAACACTCGCCCATGCAGAATTGGCATTACAAGAACGCACAGACATCCATAATGATGCCCTACTTCAATATTATGATTTAGGCGGTGGTGTCGGTTTTGGCAGCAATGAAATCACATTAAATATCCAACGCTTAGGTGAAAAAAATGGAGTTAGCTTTGTAACCCCATTAGCATCGTTGCACGATCACAATGGCTGGGCCGATAAGTTTTTACTCACTCCCAGCACAGGTCTACGCGATTATTCATTGCAATACATCTGGCGACAAAACCCTATAAAAATCGATGCTCGCTACCACCGATTCAATACAGATACTGATAACTCGCGTATTGGGGAAGAGTTTGATATCGACGTAGCCTATAAATTTAACACGACAAATAGTGTCCTACTGCGCTTTGCTGACTTTACGACTAGTGATGATAGTTATGCGGATGAGCAGCGAGTATTTTTAATGTTTACACACAACCTATAGGCGCCTTTCAGCCTATATTCACGGCGTTCTGTTGCGCGTTGTAAACATCTTCATTCTAATTTGAAACTTTATCGAATATCGCTCCGTATACCTACATAACCTTAACTTGAGTTATACGGAGTCTATCGTGAAGAATCTAATAGCCCCAATAAAATGCTGCTCTATCACCATATTATTTGCCACTTTAACCGCTTGCGGAGGCGGAAGTGGAGGTAGCAGCAATACAGCACCGATTGTCAATGATCCAGTAACTGAAGCGCCAAGTGTGATTGATGCTGATGGTGATGGTATTCCTGACGCCGACGACGCCTTCCCGCTTGATGCCGCAGAGAGCATCGACACCGATGGCGATGGCATTGGCAATAATGCCGACAGCGATGATGACAACGATGGCATTGCCGACACTAACGATGCCTTCCCACTTGATACCTTAGAGAGCATCGACACCGATGGCGATGGCATTGGCAATAACGCCGATGAAGACGATGATAACGACCTCGTGCTCGATACAGACGATATTGACGACAACAATAATGGGCTCATTGAAATCAGCAGCCTAGAACAGCTAGATTTCATCCGTCATCACCTCGATGGCAGCGCATTAGGTGACGGCATTGAAAGCAGTACTCTTGGCTGCTTCATAGATACCGGCTGCATTGGCTATGAATTGACACAAAATTTGGATTTTGACATCAATAGTGATGGCGTTATGGATTCTAACGACGCGCCTTTCTTCGATTACGATACCGATGGCGAAAACAATGGTTGGTTACCCATTGGCGATAACACAACCCCATTTACCGCCCAATTTAACGGCAATGGGTTTGAAATTCGAAACCTATTCATCAACCGTCCTTCAGCCGATGATGCAACCAACGGCAAAAACATTGGACTATTTGGAGTCGTCTCCGCAGGTACGTTAAAAAATATTGGTCTCGGTGGTGCCGTAATGACAATAACAGGAGAAACCAGTGTCGGCAGTTTAGTGGGACGTTTAATTGATGGCTCGAAACTCAGTTCAAGCTATTCGACCGGCAATGTCACCGGAAAGAATAATTCGATCGGCGGACTCGCAGGAAATATCGCCAACTCACACCTTAATACCTGCTATGCAACCGGCGCAGTCAACGGCAGAAGTAATGTTGGTGGCTTAATCGGTGCGGTATCCAGCTCCAGCACGGTCAAAAGTAGCTTCAGTACGGGGGCCGTATCCGGCAGTGAAAACCAAGTTGGTGGCTTAATCGGGTTAATCGATAATTCCGACCTAAGCACTAGTTACGCAATGAATTCAGTGACAGCAAACACCAATATATTTCTTGGCGGCCTAGTAGGCAAACTGCAAAACTCGGCCACCATCACCACTAGCTATTGGGCAACCGATATTTCTGGCTTGTCACACAGCATCCATAGTGATGGGAACCGACCAGGCGTGCTAGGCGTCACATTAGAAGAATTACAATGTCCTACCGCCGCAAACGATACAACGTGCATTAACACCGGAACCCTGTATGAGGGTTGGGATGCGATTGACGAAGACAACGACGTCAACACGCCCTCTATTGCCCCCTGGGATTTTGGAACCAACACTAGCTTGCCTGTTTTCAAATAACCCACAAAATCCCAAGAGCAGGTTACACCAACTCTTGGGGTTTTCTATTGTTCGATCTTAGTATACAGCTATGTGAATACAGGCCCATTGAACAAAAGCCGCTGATTATTCAGCGGTTTTTTTATACCCCTTATTTACAGCTCGTCGCCTGATCACGCAGTTATTGACCAATCGTTCCAATATAAATATAGTGACACTCAGCCGAGGAGAAAATAATGGCAAGACCTCTACAATTCGAACGCCAAAAAGCGATAGATGCCGCTATGCGAGTTTTTTGGCAGCAAGGATATTCAGCCAGCTCCTTGCAGCAACTACTCAATGCCATGCAGATTAATCGAGGCAGCCTTTATGCCGCCTTTGGTGATAAAGCTGGATTATTCACAGAGGTAATCGACAATTATCAAAGCCGGATACAGGCCATTGTTATTCGTCTATTAAGCAATGAACTTGATCCAGCGAAAGGCATAAAAGATGTCTTCGAGTTAACCCTATTGGCATTAACGAAAGATTCATTAGCACTAGGCTGCTTGCTCGTTAATACCGTTAATGAGCTGTCCCCTATTGATTCTGAAATTGCTAGCCATGCCGCCAAGAAGCTAGAGGTGGTAGAGCAAGCTTTTATAGCAGCCTGTGAACGCGCCCAAACACTCAAGCAAATGACCAAAGAAATAACGCCGGAAAGTGCAGGAAAAATGCTAATGACCAGCATGATTGGCCTGCGAGTACAAAGTCGTCGCGGCGTTGAAACATCTGACTTACGACAAAGCATTGTGCCACTACTCAATATGCTGATGCCGACGTTAGATAAACGCTAACGCAAAACACTTAGGAATTAATAAACAATGAATCGCTTAAAATCTTTGTTCCTTTCAACATGGATCACACTGCTTGCTATCGGCGTTATTCGTGGCCTTTGGGTGCTAACCCAAGAAACCGAAACGACCGTTTGGTATTGGGCAGTATTTGCATTAGCGTCTCCACTGATATTCTTTGCGTGGATTTTTTTGACGAATGTCGCCCGTACTGCGATGGCTAGCAAGGCTACCTTTGCAATAACACTTTTCGCTTTTATCGGTGCGTTGGCCACCTCAATATCGACCTCGGAACCACTGATCTGGATCTTAGTGGTAGCCGTGATAGGGAGTGCGTTATACGAATGGTGGTATTCAAGATTTGGAGAAAGAAGCAGCGCTATCTTAATTGTCGGAAAAGTACTCCCCAATTTAGAATTGATGAATACCGAAGGCGCGCTAATTAAAACTAATGAATTAAATAAACCACTATTACTGATTTTTTATCGCGGTAACTGGTGCCCACTATGTATGGCGCAGATAAAAGAAGTAGCGACTCAGTATCGCGAATTGGCCGAAAAAGGCGTTGAAATCATGCTCATTAGTCCACAACCGCAAGGGCATACCGCCTCGCTTGCCGAACGCTTTGATGCGCCTATGAGCTTTTTAGTGGATCACGACAATGCCATGGCCAAACGATTGGGAATAGCCGCATTAAATGGCCTGCCAGTAGGATTGGAAGCCTTAGGCTACAACAGCGATACCGTTATGCCGACCGTAATAATGACCGATGCAAGCGGTAAAATATTATTCGCTGATCTTACCGATAACTATCGAGTAAGACCTGAACCTGATGTGTTTTTAAACGTGTTTACTGCAGCGGGTATTTAAACCAACACCTGCCGCGTATTGGCAATGTAATGATGAATCTGATTTTCAGTCTTGGTATCAATCATCACTTCAGGACGACGTCCATTAGGACAAGGCATACGCGGTGTTGTACCAAACAAGCGGCAAATCAGCGGGCGTTCGTCGTACACAGTGCAGCCATTAGGGCCCAAGTGAACGCAATTAAGATGTTCCCATGCCGCTTCATGTTCGGCATCCGTTTTAACTGGTAGGCGTGACATCTCTTCTGAAGACGTGGTCACAGGGCCACAACAATCATGACACCCCTCGACGCATTCGAATGTCGGAATGCGCTCGCGCAAGCGCGCAATGATATTTCGATTAGTGTCCATTGATATATCCAAGGATTTGTCGTGCAATCATAACCAAGGGAAGCGATTATGCTCAATCAAACAACTGTATTATTTTAGTAAGAAGTGCATTGATCGGTTCAAAATTTGATGGACCAGAAGACAAATTAGTTTCTGCTCTAGTCAATTGCTCTTTCTCAATATCATCTAGAATAGCTTGATACTTCTGAGCGTTTTGCTCTGCTAATGCAGCCCATTTTTCCATGTAAATCTGGATTTTATCCAACTCACCTGCATCAAGCCACAAGCCGTGTCCATTTAGGCATGTATTTACGATAATACCGGAATGGTTTTGATAATTGACTGGGGCTAGAGGATTTTTACATTTATTGCAGGTTAAATTTCTACTTTTTTCCGATAAGGGCATCCCCGCCTTTCCGGTTGTAGAAAGAATCTTAGTTATAACATCTTGCGGCCATTTCTTTTCTTTCCGCTCAATGATGGTTGTAAGCTCACCAAAATCCAGCCACACCCCAGCACATTTTTTACAAAAATCAATTTCTACGCCTTCATAGAGCGTCTGATTCATGATGCCGCATCCATTTACACACTCAATCATTTTCGCTCACTTATTCTTCTAGATGCATACATTTGCAATTTAACATCAACTAAAACGAGTAAAAGGACGTTCCTCGAGATCATTTAAAACCCATGATTTTGACCTTAGAGGAAAGTCCGTTGAAAGTAAGTATCTAACATACTGGGCTCAAAACTATCAGCGCTCGGCATAGCAAGCAAGCTTTCTGACAGACAATAAGCAACGGAAGTATGGCTGCTAAAACCGAAAACGATTCAATTTTAAACATCTGATCACCGTTTGGAACGGATAGTACATCCTCAAAGCGCAACAGTACCGCTAAATACCCATACTCCTAGCTCTATGAGTTCAGATCGGACACTTGGATAACCCTGCATCCCTTCTTCTTACATGGCTTCCTCTCGTATGTCATTTTGCATTCTGACTCAGGTTCGTGTAGTAGCTCAGACTTGATCTGACAGTTACCCGTTTTTTAAGCGGTATCTGTCAGTTTAAATTTGAGCTAAATTCTTTTCCGCCCAAATCGTTTTACCATCAAGTAATGTTTCTAATGGCGTCCGGCCTAAACACATTTTGCCTTGATGAGTTCGCTCATTGTTATAGTATTTTATCCAGTCGTCTAGATCTTTTTGTAGTTCTTCCAATGAGCTATATAGCTTCTTACGGAACGTCACTTGATAAAACTCATTTAAGATCGTTTTATGAAAGCGTTCACAGATGCCATTCGTTTGTGGCGACATAGCTTTTGTCTTAGTGTGATCAATATCGTTAATAGCTAGATATAGCTGATAATCGTGTTGCTCTACACGACCACAGTACTCGGTTCCTCGATCAGTCAGTATTCGCAGCATAGGAAGCTCATGCTGCTCAAAGAACGGCAATACCTTATCATTGAGGAGATCTGCCGCCGTAATCGGAGTCTTCGTCGTGTACAGCTTACAAAGTGCTATTTTGCTGTAGGTGTCGACAAACGTCTGTTGATAAATGCGTCCAACACCTTTGAGGTTTCCCACATAGAATGTATCCTGAGACCCCAGATAGCCTGGGTGTATGGTTTCAATCTCACCGCAAGCTTCATCATCGAATTTCTTCTTTTCAAGTGCAGCCACTTGAGCATCGCTTAGGACGATACCATCATTGGCAACCCTTTCTTCTAGGGCTTTTAAACGTTTCTTGAAGTTTTCCAAGTTATGACGAACCCAGATTGAACGAACGCCGCTACCTGAGACAAACACTCCGATCTTACGTAATTCATTACTGGTCCGGTGCTGGCCATGTGCCGGTTGTTCAATCGCACATTCAATAACAGCTTTTTCCGTTACGTCATCGACTCTATTTTTTGTATTCGGCTTCCTTCGGCTTTTGTCGATTAGATTATCAATGCCACCGTCTGCAACCAGTTCTTGATAGCGATAGAAGGTATCGCGAGAGACACCCATCACCTTGCATGCTTTTGATACATTGCCGAGCTCTTCAGCTAAATTTAGCAAGCCGGCTTTGTGTTTGATAATAGGATTGGTAGTATGGATCATGAGAGTTACCTTTGTTTTGAGTTAAGATTCGACACCTTTATCAAAACGGGTAACTCTCTCTTTTTCAAGATGAAGTGTCAGATCTAGTCTGAACTAATACACAATATCATTAAAATATCTGCCTCATACTCCTTCAGCACAAATAAAATCTTGTCGCGAAAATTTAAGAGAGTGAACTGCCGCCTTCTTTCCTATCGTGACTGTCTTATTTATCTAAACGCCCTTCCAAAATGCTACGCGACCACTAATCTCGGCGGCGGCGGCAGACGGCTCTGGGTAATACCAAGCTGCGTTTTCGTTGATTTTCCCACCAACTTCAACCGAGTAATATCGTGCAGTACCCTTCCAAGGGCAGATTGAAGTATGGTTGCTCGCGATAAACAGTTGATTTTGAAGAGATTCGACTGGGAAATAGTGATTACGTTCTACTATAACGGTGTCATCAGATTCAGCCAAAACGGCCCCGTTCCAAATTGCTTTCATAGAAATATATCTTCTTGAAAATTCACGCCAGCATAACCCCGCTTGCCTACTAAGGACAGTAATGACCTACTAGCTACGTTATCCCAACCAGTGCTTATATCGAGACTGTCTTAGTTATATCGAGACTGTCTTGATTAGTGTTGTTAGCGATGAAACCTTGGTCGACCAAATATTTCACCCCCTGACCTAATACCAGCCAAGACACAGCACCGACAATAAGCGCTAACATGGCATACACCACTTGTAGTTTGTAAGGTCGCAGTTGACCGAATAACCATGCCATCAATGTTTTGGTTGTATGGGTTTTCACTGTTAAGTCTTAATTTAGTTAAGGTGCAGTTAGTGTACTCATTTTAAAAATAAAGTGATGTAAAAAAGAGCATCGTTAACAACGAGATGACTACGGACCGAGATAACAGATGACTAAGGACAGTCATCCCAGCCAAAATTTTGGACAGTCATCTTAAGAAGAATGCCCGATTGATCAGGAACGTCAATACCGCTACCTTTAAAATACAAAGCAAGCCGCAGGAGGCTAGGATGCCTAAACCGAGAAAAGAGCTTATATCAATCGAAGCCACA
>OJDK01000023.1_pt1 | contig 134830 bp, 124 predicted proteins | sample 1592791 | NCBI WGS metagenome assembly OJDK01 (sample SAMN05416878, study PRJEB24817) | seawater metagenome | isolation source: Sea water | place: Canada:Atlantic | collected 2013-11
GCAAAAGATAAAACTTACGCCCTGATTTGGAACCCGCGTAGCTAGGCTCAACCCGCTATACCTGACCCGCTTAATCATCAAGATTAGGCGGGTTTTTCAGGTCGTTATTTATTGCTCCTCTATCGAATCTCGCCTAATGAATGAGGGCGATTTGCAAAATCAAATCGTGGGGACTGCTAACCCCTTTTGAAAACCGTAGACGGCCCAGGCGCATGTCTTCGAACATCTATGCACATCCGACCATTGGCCGGATGGCGCGATGATGTCCAAGGCCTCAGCCCAAAAACCGCGCCTAGAGTCCTACGGTTCTCTTGCTTAGCAGCGTCCGGCTTGTTCGGATAACCAGCAAGATTAACGAAGGCAAAATATGCGGATAGTCCAAACAAAGCGACCGAGCGAAGCGAGGTCACAATCCTTAATCATTTTTCGTTGTCTCCAAGATGCAATTTGTAGCCATAGACCCAACTCGGCCTATCGAGGATAAATGATATGGCCGGAGAAACCGACTATACCAAAAAGCTATTTCTACGGCTTAATTCAAATGGCTGTATCGAACTCGACGGGGATTATCTTTGGGATGGCTGCGATACTCCCGAAATAGACCCAGACATAGACCTATCCCCTGTGCCGCTTCTGAAACTGACGCAATTACTCTGCGGCCTCTATTCTGATGACAATGAGAAAGCCGACATTAAGCGATTTAAAAAACTCGCCGCCGAGATCGACGCAAGCGGCGATATTGTTAGGCAGCTTATCAAAACGATTGAAGTTAAATTTCCATAAAAATACCGCCGCACCTGTAAAGCGCGGCGGCGGGGCTATTGGCGCGGTTGGAGACAATCACGCCAATATTGAGACGCTTACTTAGGCGGCGATATGTGTATCAGGTCGCGTTGTTGCCATCATCACTTTTGACACCGCTGCATCCGCTTTTGCGGGCGGGCACGTCTCTTTGTCGAGATAATGCTGTGCCGGAACCTGCATCCATTTTGGACGCCAGTCGGGACGAGATTCGCGCGAGCCGCGTTCGTCAAGACAATCCCGAATAATGGCTTTTTGCACCTTTCCCGTCTCGGTTAGGTTGGCGTCTGCCGCCCGTTTTCCGGCAATATCTTTGACCATTGCGTTGATAATTTTCTTATCGCGCAAGATGTCAAAGAAGGCGTCATCCGGCTCCCACATCGCGGCCATATCAACAGGCACAACATAGGTTAGGGCTTCGACAATATCCGCGTCCGCTTGCAGACTTTCCGCCATCGCAAATGCCATCACACGCATGACGTCCTCGTCGCCGAGTTCCAAAAGACGCGCAAAGACGGGGGTCAACTCGCCATTAGCCAACCGTTTTCTTGGTGTATAATGGCTATCAAATTTTGTCAGTCCAACAAGGTCGTAAATCGCCGAGCGTTCCGCTTCAAAGATAGTCGCGCCGTGGCTCCCCGCAATGCTAACCGCAGTCGACTCTTTGCGGGGTTTTGTGCCCTGCGCCTCAATGCTCCAACGATAAGACCCGACTAGCATATGGGCCACGGTCAACCGCAAGGCCACTTTGGGATGCTTAAGGAGTTCCGCGCGGATAGCACTATGGCGATGAAGAGTGACATATTCCTTTAATGGCCCTGACATTTCGGGTTTGGCTTTGGGAGCCGCCTTAGCGCTATCCTCATCCTCGCCTGTCAAAATCGCTTTGATTTTCTTGTCGTCCTCATGGGTGAGATAGCCAAGATGGGCGGCCACCGCTCCGTCATTACCCACCGAGATAAAGACCTTACCGCCCGCCTCTTTCGGGCGCTTGGCATGTGACCATTCCTGAAAACTGCGGCCCCGCTCCATCAATTCGGTCTGCCAACCGTCCGTTTCATATTCCGCAATCGCTTCAGCTATCTTGGCGCTTTGCAATGACCAGAATATATCAGGGTCTGCAAAATATTCCTGCTCCCCAAAGAGGTCGGTCAGGATAGCCCCTTTATAGTCTTTCAAGTCAAACAGAGCGCATGAGGTGCTAATTTGTTCCTCGCCCAAAATCCATTCTTTGAGCCAACGCCCGCGTGGTGTCTCCTGTTCTTCGTCACTCGCCAGTTTCAGCCATTCGGCCTGTTTGGATTTACTCGCCACCGTCAAAAGCCGTGCGGCGTTAAAATCAATATCGCCCGCCTCATACAGTTTTAGGATTTGCGGTTTGAGATTGGCGAGTGCCAAAAGCCGTTTCACCTTGAGTTCCGTGACGCCAAAATGGATGGCGATCTCGGTCACGCTGCGGCCCGCAACCTTGAGCCGCTTGAATGCCGAAAATTGCTCTAACTCCGTTGCGGGCAACCGCGCAAAGTTTTCAATGAGTGATGCTTCAATGGCATCAACATCATCGTCAGAGTCAAGAATACCGCATGGGGCTTTCATCTTTATGCCTTTTTCCTCTTCAACCTGACGCAACGCGCACAATCGGCGGCGTCCTGCCACAACCCCGTAACCGTCACCTTCCGCTCTCACCAACATCGGCTGAAAGAGTCCTTTCTCGCGAATAGTTGGAAGAATATCCGAGATGTCAGGGTTTTTATCCTTATACCTCATATTCAGCTTTGAGATTGATAGCTTCCCCAACGGGATTTCTTTGAGTTTCATTTTAAGTCTCCATAGATTTGATAAGGTCACAAAGGTCAATCTGCGCACGGCCGACCTCATCGAAAAGGCCAATGTCGCAGGATTTCTGTTCGGCATTCGGGTTCCGTTTGGGAACCATCGGATGCGATGTTCGGGCGGTTAGTTTTTCGCCGAGGGTGACGGGGCGAACCCCATCAATCAGGGTCTGCTCTCCAACTTCTGTCAGTTCGGATTTGGGCGCGGCGCTCACGGCGTTTTCGCCTTGGCGGTTTCGGTGATGTTGATAGCGGCCTCAAACAATGGCCTCATCATGTCGGGGTCTGTGTCCTCTAACCGCGCAAATGTCATACGCTTCGCCCTCGTGACTTCGCGTGAGGCGAGTTCGAGAGCGACAAAGGCTTCCGCAGCAACAGCTTCCCCGCTCCCGCTTTTTTCCCATAGCCCCAAAAGCGTCGGCTGAATGAAATCATCCCCAAGCGCCGCGTATGTTTCTTTCAACAATTTTGTGACGGTGCGGGTCATGCGACCCTGCGCATTTCAAAACCCGCTTTGTCACACATGGAAATTAGGCGGCTAACATCATTGACGTTTAGCTCATCACCTAATTGAGTGTAGCAATCGCCTTGGCGTAAGCGGGCGCGAGATTTGACGACATGCCGCCACGCATATGGCCCTTGTCCATCCTCGCGCGGTCTGACCAGATAGCGGCTCACGCCGCAATCTCTATAGCCCTAGAATCAGCTTGAGTCGGGGTCCGAAAAGCTAAGATATAATCAGCTGCTTTTGAGGCAAGCGATGCGGCTTTGAACACGAAGCGTTTGTCGTCCTTGAGCACTCTAAGCCATGACCCGATATAGTCGGCGTGTCTGACGGTGGGCAGAATGCCAAGCGCGGCGCAAATAAAAGCCGTTGTCATTTCTGCGACAAGTTCTTCTTTCGCATATAACTTCGTGCCTTTGTGGCATTTGAGGTTCCTATCAAGGCGGCTTTTGTGGCCTGTCCAGTGACCAAGCTCGTGAAAGCATGTGCGGTAATAATTGATTTGCTCAAAAAAGGCGGGCTGCGGCGGGACTTGGATAAAGTCATCACTTGGGGAATAAAAAGCCCTATCCCCACCTGTTCTAAAATCCGCGCGTGTAGCTGCGATTAGAGTTTCCGCGATTGGTACGGCTTCCCGCTCGGGTAAGGGCTTCACGCCATCAAAAAATGCGGAGTCTAAACCTTCGCACTGGTCGGCATTAAAGACAGTGTAACGCTTTAAGAATCCAATTTTTTGCGGGTCGCTTCCTGTTTCTTGCGCACGCGCTTTCTCAGCCTTTGGGACAAACGTATCGGCATAACAGACCGTTGTCCCTGTTTCGCCCTTACGAACCTGCGCGCCCAATGCTTGCGCCTGTTTGTAGGTGAGCCAAGTCTGAGTTGTGCGCTGCGTGTCAATCGCTGCGCCCCATAAGAGCAAAATATTGATGCCCGTATATTGGCGGCTCGTATGGCCATTGGTCGGCATGCCGAGCGGCGTGTTCATATCAGGCCGCCCCCAAGGTTGAACCCAAGGCACGCGCCCCGCTTCAAGCTGGGCGATGACGCTATTGGTCACGCCTTGGTAAAGGTCAGCGCGTATGGCGCGGGTCGTTTTCCCGCCATTGGTTTTCGGTTTTGCCTTCGCTGTAAGCGAAGGTGTGCCGCAAGGCGGCAAGTCTGAATTGTCAGCTAGGTGCAAGGTCATAAGATTGTCTCCATCACCCGCCCCGCGCACGAACCCCTCGCGCGCGTTCCCCCCGCAGGGCGGCGGGGGTGGGCGGCAAGGAGGCCAGACAGGCGACGGGTATTGAAGGCCCGGCGCAAGGGTTTAGGTAGGAAACCGCAGTGATCCTTTGACGCTTTTGTCCTAAGCCCTTGCGGCGGGACTGCCCGTCGGCAGACTGGCCGTCCGCCCACTCCCGACGACCGAGGAGGGAACAAACCATTCAAAGCCGGCGCGTTAGCGCCGCCCTTCTGATCTAATCTTCGCATGTCGCAAACTTGGGCCCGTAGATCCGTATCCACATAAACGAGCGACCCCGGAAACTTTAGCGCGTGGGAAACTCGAACATATCAGGCGCCAAGCGTCCGCTGGCCGCAGGTCGGTGATTGCGCAGGTCCTTCGCCGTTTAGGCAGCGTTGCGAGTCAGGCCCTGCCTACTTCATTTTCACGTCTGTAAGTGAAACCAGTAAGTGTTGGCGCGCTACGGAATTGTCGGCCCGTTCGGCGGACGCCTGACATAATGGCCGCGCTAGCGGCAGCGTCAGGGATGAACGCCGCATGGCCAAGACCGCCCCGCGGGCTTGGTTCACGCCAGCCCGGTCGCGCGGCTTGCTGGCAAGGCGCGCGAGACGCCCAGTTCGGCTCTCTAACGCTTAATTATTAAGCAGGCCATATTTGCCCGTGACAGAACCATTTTGCGTAATATGAGCGTGGCAAATATACCCATATAAAAAGCAATGAACCATTCCAGCAAGGCAGGTTTAATCGGCCACCAGATGTCGCCAAAATAGCGGGTATAGCAAGTAGAACCGAGAAATTTAAAACGACCAATACTGGCCTATAAATAGTCTTATTCAGAATTCTAACATGATAACCAAAATACTTTCGCAGGGCGTCAAATCTGCTAATCCAATCTCCGCCCATAAAGGTTTGCTGTGTTGTTTTCACATCATGTTTGCCTAGCTGGTCGCAATCTAGCGATCTGTGCATGCCCCTCCGAGGGCAGGACACCCCCCCAGTCAAACTGGGAGGTTTTTTTAAATCTGCGTTAATGATTTATTTTTGGATGTCTAAACCAAGAATTTGGTCCCTATTTTACTAGGAACGAACCATTATCTAATTCAAATGAACGGCCTAAATTTCGTGGGAGCGTTTAGCTAATTGAGGTTGGAAATAAATTCATACCTATGCGAGAGCTTTACGGATCATCCCAAAAGCCACAACGATCATGAGAAGTCCAAACACACGGCGCAGTTTCGAAGGATCCAATTTATGCGATAAATGGACGCCCAAAGGAACAGCGAAATAAGATACCATCGCGACAACAAAAAAGCCGACAAGGTTTACATACCCCAAAGATAAGGGCGGGCGGCCGTCAACCGACCAACCCGAAATAACAAATCCGATACTGGCCGGAATAGATATTGCGAGTCCGAGCCCAGATGCCGTTCCAATTGCGCGGTGGATTGGCATTCCGCACATCGTCATCAAAGGCACCGTGAAAGTCCCGCCACCAATACCCATAAGAGAAGATATCCCACCTATAGCACTTCCGCCGATCGCGGGGGCTGCTCCGCCCGGAATCGAGTCACGTAGGCGCCAATTAGGTTTCCCAAAGATCAGTTGAAGTGACATTGCCGCCATAAGAACACTAAAAATAATGGCTAGACTTCGTCCCGACAGTTTTGGTGCAATTACAAGCGAGGTTATAAATGCTCCAATCCCGATCCATAGCGACCAACTTACAAATAAGTTTCTGTTGAGTATAATGGACCAGTCAACAGCACCACGTTTATTGTGATGACGAACGGACACCGCACCATTGACGACAATCACCGAGACGGCTGTAGCAATTGATACGTGTATTATCGCATCTGCCGTATATCCCAGAACCGATAACGAAAAATACATTCCTGGAACAATGACAGCACCCCCACCTATACCTAACATCCCCGCCAATACCCCAGATGTTAGCCCGACTAAAACAACTATACATATCAGAGGCAGCAACTCTACGATCATACCCTTAACCTTATATTTGTGTACGCACTGAAATCCCAGATCCGAGCACCAATAACTCGAATATTATTCCATTTTTGAATGACGTTGCGTACCAGACGAATTGGTATACCGCGCTAGTATTGAAAAGCGGGTTCCAGTTTTACGGTTATGTAAGCCCTTCAGCTTTGATCGCCTCTATAACAGAAGGTCGCTGCATTACTCGGCCAAGGAACGCTCCAAGATTCGGCCATTTCTCTAACGAAATTTGGGCTGGCGTCGTCCAGAACAAGGTGACAAATAGATAGATGTCTGCAACCGTGAACTCCTCATTAAACAAGAAGCCGTTTTTCCCGTCCAAATGTTCATCGGCATATTCAAATCGTTTTTCGATTTTAACAAGTGCGGCCTTGCGATCAGCGTCCGTCGCGTCCGGCATAAAAAATGGTCCAAACAGTTTGTGAATTTCCGTGGATATAAACGCAAGCCATTCTATCGCCCGCCGTCGTTGTTTAGGATCTGCTGGAAGTAATTTAGACTCTCCAAACTTATCGGCGAGCATTAATGAAATAGCTACGACCTCAGTATGCTTTTCGCCATCTTCATCGACGAGCACAGGTACGTACCCCTTCGCATTAACCGTTTTTATGTTTCCACCATCATCCGTGTCACCGGTTTCCGGATTAAGTTTGACCAGTTGTGGCGTTACACCTGCCTCGCGCAAAGCAATATGTATGACAAGTGAGCATGCGCCCGGCATATAATAAAGTTTCATAATTCTCTCCAGTTTAGTGATACAGTTTGTTCGCGACAATAGACGCCTATTTAGCCTATGCCGCCGCCCGCCACACAAAGTGTTTGACCCGTAATATATTTCGCATGTTCGGAAGCTAAAAAACAAACGGCAGACGCAATGTCATCCGGAACACCGAAATGCCCCATTGGCGTATCCCGCAGAGTTTGATCGATGACTTCTTGCATCCCTTTTCGTTCAATTTTGGACGGCGTTTCCAAATTTCGGGGAACGAGCCGTTGCCCTACATCTATTCCACCTGGTACGACGCAATTTACGCGAATACCTTGTGTTGCGACCTCTAAAGACAAGGCTGTCGTTATAGCTTGGACACCGCCTTTAGCAGCTGCATACGGCAAGCGATTTATACCTCGGGTAGACACGGAACCGATATTTACAATTGAACCGTATCCCTGCTCAACCATATATGGAAGCACACTGTGGCAGCATAATAGAGTCGGCCTCAATGAACGTTGCAGTTCTTTATCTATTTCTTCGGGTGTGAAGTGCACAAAGGGTTTCATCCAGAGAGCACCTCCGACATTGTGGACGGAAACATCAATAGCCCCCCGAGACTTTCTAACGCTTGAATATAAGGCCTGAACATCGCCTGAAACTTCAAGGTCACAAAGATAAACCTGCCCCGATCCCGCTTTTTCACGGACTAACGAGAGAGTTTCCTCAGCGGCGGCGGCGTCCCGTTCAGCAATGACAACAAAGCCGCCGGACAATGCAATTTCCAAAGCAATAGCTCGGCCTATCCCCTGCCCTGCCCCAGTTACAATTGCGGTTTTATTCTCGAATGAAACATTCATTATTCTGCCGATTCCCTGTCTTTGTATTTCATCTGATGCCCATGAAAATTGTCCTGCAATTTATTTCAAATTGGGTAGACTAAGTATCTCGGTAGAACGCCTGTATCTGTTACCGCTTTTCTAGACACAAAGAGACAGCTACAATCCTTTGGATTAAACTCGATTATATCCTCATACACACCGACTGCTAAAATTTCCGACACCCCGGTTTCATCCGGCGTGAAAAAAACCTGAAAACTGGTTTTGGCCGCAAATTTCCCGGAGCCTATATCCGCAACTGAAAGCAATTGTGTGAAATGGCGAGTGCGATAATCCTGAAACGTGCCCGCCCAGATATCGGTAATATAGGTGGCCCGATCCTCGAGTCGGTTACGACTATCATCATACATCATCGACACAGGAAGATCGTTTTCAGAATTGTCAGCCGACGTACAAATATATGAGGCTTCATACGTTTTTGAAAATGCCGCCAACCAGTCTTGCATGTTTTTATTATCGAGAGCTGAAATATAGTTGGCATTCAACCCTGTAATCGCATCTTTTATTTTCGCCGCAATCAATTTCAGGCTCCCTTCCGCTGGAAACCCATAACTTCACGATAATATTCCCATCGTTTCAGCTGGCCGGTTTCGTCATTTTGCATCATGGTTTCAGGTATTGATTTTGTATCGTGCACACCTTTTTGAAAAACAGCATTTCCGGGCGTGTGGTTTCCGATGTGTATTCGATGAAAGACGGAGGCGTCCTCCATGCTCACCAACCCACTTGGACCGAGTAAATTGGAACTTTGACGAACGCGATGTTGTACCATTTCATCATCATCATCAACGTGAGCAAAATACGCGTAATGAACTTCTATATGATCGGGGCCATCCGGGTTGGCGAAACGCAAATTACAAACATCCAAATGTTTAGTCGCGACAAAGGTGGGAAACAATCCAACAATACACGACCCTTTAGACGGGTCGGACCCTTTGAACTCCAATATGGAGTTATCTTTTAACGTTTTTGTCCCACTCGCAACAGTTAAGGCCGACTCGAAGCCTAAGTGACCGCGAATAGTGGCGTTATATTGCCGACCTTTTCCACCTTGCCAGTTCAACATTCTAAAGGCTTTATGCAGAAGGGGCGCGTGATATCCGTCATTATCGTTGTAAGATTTCCAATTGGATTTATATCGGACCTTTTGATAACCAAGGAGTTTCAGCTGCCCATCACCGAGTAAAAGATCCTTGAATGTGGAGGTCAATTCACCCAAAAATTCAGTTAAGCTACAGGTTTTGTCAGAAAAGGTTACGAAGACAACGCCCATAAATAATTCCGTGCGCGGCTGTTCTAATGGGTAGTCTTTTTTCTCGAAACCCGGAGAAAATTCTTTCGCATTAGGACAACCAATTAAATCGCCTTCAGTATTGAATAGCCACCTATGATACGGGCATTCAAATTCCGTTTTATTCCCTCTTAAAGCCGTTTCCACTTGGTTCCCTCGGTGAGAACATGAATTGAAGAAAACGCGAATATCTCCGTCTTGACTGTGTGTGACGATCAACGGCACTTCCGCAAGGCGCGTTGTTTTAAAATCGCCTTTATTAGGCACTTCGGCTGCGTGCGCGATAGGATGCCATTCGGGGCCATAGAATATTCGCTCAAGCTCCGCTTTGTAAATATCGTGTCGCGTGAAAGCTTCCTTTGGCACTTTGTTGTACTCTTGAGGCCAGTCTAAGGTTACGTCGGACACATTTCACCCCTTTTTAAAATACAGTTCGCCAAACAACTAAGCTAATGATTGCCAATCAACCGTGTTATTTCACATCAATTATTAATTGCCTTATATGCAATGCATATGCTAGTTTGTCAAATGTAATAAATCATCATGTATTCTAAACACCCATAAGTGAGTGAATTTGATCAATCGATTAATCCATGAAAAGTTGATTGATCTGACCGCATCGGAGTCTATCACTCTCAAGTTTTTCTCGAATTTTTGCGACTAATTTATATTTAAGGATCCCATATGTCTCTCTGGTTGGATTATCTCGGCGCTGAAATATCTTTTATCGAAACCTTATCTTTCGGTGAGATTCGGGTCGCCCAAGCGGGAGATAAAAGCTTGCCCCCCTTAATTTTCATGCATGGTATAGGTGGACATTTAGAAGCGTATGCCAAAAACCTCGTTTCTCTCTCAAATCAGTTTCATGTCGTTTCTTTCGATTTTCTTGGCATGGGATTATCGAATAAACCGGTGATCGATTACTCTCCCACTGTATTGGTTGAACAATTGGCCGAATTAATGAACGCTATGGATTTAGAGGCAGCGCATTTATCGGGAGAATCTCTAGGCGGATGGATTGCTGGCTTATTTAGCGTTAAATACCCAAATCGGGTCTTAAAGTTGAACTTAAATACCGCAGCTGGTCTACCCATAGTTACGGATAAGGGAAGGCAAGATTTAGAGACCCTGGTTACTTTATCAAAACAGGCGTCGACACAAGGTCCACCAACATTCGCCAGTGTTAAAAAACGAATGGAATGGCTCTTCCACCCTGCCAACCAAGAAAGGTGTCTCACGGACGAATTAGTCAATACCCGGCTATCGTTTTACCGTGCCAAAGGTTCAAAAGAAGCAGCGCCACGAGTTTTAAGCATGATTGGGCAACACGATGAATTCTTGATACCATTATCGAAAATTCAGCAACCAACCTTGCTCATCTGGACGGATGACAACCCTGTACACGATACAGAATGTGCACGAAACGCCAATCTTAAAATACCAAATAGCGAATTATATATCATGAAAAGCGCCGCGGCCCATTGGCCACAATATGAAGCCGCTGACGAGTTCAATGACGTATTGAGCAGCTTCCTCGCCGAACCTTAAGGCGCTTGGCACGGTTTTCAATAAAACCGCCTCGGTAAAATTACCGATCAATGAGCCAAGTTCATATTAGAAGTAAAGACGACATTCTAAGAAGATCATACAGTTGCATTGTGACGTAATCATAGATGATATTGTTTGACTATATAATATGCTTTCCTCATAATAGAACGCGCAGTCACAATCCATTGTATCATAACTCATTCAGGAAAAAATCTCATGGGAAAAGCAAATATAGAAGAACGCAAAGTCATTTCCGGCGATATAACATCGCATGTTTTAGTTGCGGGTAAAAATACGGCACCTCCTTTAGTGTTGTTACACGGCGCTGGGCCGGGCGTAAACGCCGCCGCAAACTGGGAATCGATAATGCCGGATTTGGCCGAAAACTTCTATGTTGTTGCGCCCGATCTCTGTGGTTTTGGTAAGACCGACATACCCACTCCGCAACCTTGGCATATAATGGGATGGATCGGCGAACGTGTAAAGCAAGTGCTCGGTATGATGGATGAACTTGGCATAGAGAAAGCTTTCTTAGTCGGTAACTCCATGGGCGGTGCCCTAGCCTTGCAATTGCTGTGTGAAGCGCCCAATCGTTTCGTTGACTCCGTCTTAATGGGCGCTATCGGCGCACCTTTTACTCGCACCCCCGAACTCGCCAATTTGCTTTCATTCTACGCCGACCCGCGCAAGGCGCGTTATCGTCAAATGATGCACAGTTTCGCTCATGATCCAGATAAATTTACCGGCATGGAAAGTATCGTGGAGAAACGTTTCAAAATTGCCACTGATCCCGCTGTGCGCGAAAATCATGAAAAAATGTTTGGCTCGATGCAAGGCGGGATGGAAAGTTTGATTATGGCACCGAGCATCCTAAAAAAAATACCTCAGAAACTCCTCATTTTTCATGGCCGTCAGGATCGCATTGTCCCGTTGGAAACCAGTTTATATTTGATAGAACATTTAAAAAATGCGGAACTTTTGGTCTTGGATAAATGTGGGCACTGGGCACAGCTTGAACGATGGGATTTAATGCGTCCGATGATGGAGCGCCATTTCGGCGCATCATTGTAATATGAGGAGGCCGGGCGACCAATCCGATGAAACTCAGTTTTTAAAACTATCATATTCAAATGTTCAACGATAAAACCGTATCCAGTCTAGCCCATGAATTACATGCTGCGGAAAAGAGTCGTGTACCGATCCGGCAATTTTCCAGCCGATTCCCGGATATGAATCTAGAAGATGGATACCGTGTAGGTCGAGAATGGGTTCGAATAAAAACACAAGAGGGGCAGATAGCGAAAGGTCGAAAAATTGGCCTTACGTCGCGGGCAATGCAAAAAGTAGCCCAAATAACGGAACCCGATTATGGCATCTTGATGGACGAAATGTTTTATGAGAATGGAGACCAAATACCATTTGATAACTTTATGACTCCCAAAGTGGAAATAGAGATTGCTTTTGTTCTCAACGCTCCCCTGAAGGGTCCCGAAATAACGATAAATGATGTATTACAAGCAACAGATCATATCATGCCGTGTGCTGAAATTATCGACAGTCGGTTGGAACGCATTGATTCCGAAACGGGTAATATTCGTAAAATTGTCGATACAATAGCAGATAATGCCGCTAACGCAGGGGTGGTGCTAGGCGGTGAACCTATACGCCCGCATGATGTTGATTTGCGGTGGCAAGGCGGGATCATCTCGCGAAACGATGTTATTGAAGAAACCGGACTCGCCGCAGGTGTATTGGGTCATCCTGCGAATGGTATTGCCTGGCTTGCAAACAAACTAGCCCCTTGGAACGAACAACTCAATGCTGGCGATATCGTCCTTGGCGGCTCCTTCACGCGGCCGGTGCCAGCCAGACCCGGCGATCTATTCCATCTGGATTTCGGCCCTATCGGAACGATCTCCTTTCAATTTATGGACTCGACCGTATGACAAAGACGACTCCAAAAAACGAGTTTAAAGCAAAACTTCAAACGAGAACCAAACAGCTTGGCGTCTGGTTAGCTATGGGAAACTCTATAAGCGCAGAGATTTGCGCTGGGGCTGGATATGATTTTGCTGTGATCGATGCGGAACACGGCGCGTCTCACTCTTCGGCTTTAAATTCTCAACTACAAGCTATCGCAGGATACCAAGCTTGTGACGAACTGGTACGCGCACCGTCATCTGACCCGGTAATTCTCCGTCAAATAATCGATGCTGGGGCACGATCCATTCTGGTTCCGATGGTAAATACACCCGAACAAGCGACTTCTATCGTAAAAGCGTGCCGCTTTCCTCCTCAGGGGGAACGCGGTATTGGCTCGTCCCGCGCAGCCCGCTGGGGACGTTATAACGATTATTATCAACGCGCGAATGCTGAACTCTGTATCATGGTGCAAATTGAAACCGTACTCGCAATGGACAATCTTGAGGCCATAACCAATGTTGAAGGAGTCGACGGGGTATTTATCGGCGCGGCGGACCTCGCTGCATCGATGGGGTATATTGGCCGTACAGCCGATCCTGTAGTCCTTGAAGCCGTGACGGAGTGCGTGCGCCGTATTACCGCTTTGGGCAAACCCGCAGGTTCGCTAATCATGGATACCGCCTTTGCGATTGAACTTATGAATGAAGGAGCCTCGTTCATTGCCGTAACGATTGACAGCAAGCTATTGATGACAAGTCTTGAAAAGGTTCTGGTAGATACCAAAACCTTAATGGCGAGGCATCTTAAAAAACAATCAACTTTATAGGAGGCTTTGTGCCTGATATTAAAGCTTATGCTGCGCCCAGTGCAGGTGTGCCTCTCGAAACATTCTCTTATGATCCTGGCCCGTTGCTAGACGACCATGTTGAGATTAAAGTCAACGCCTGCGGACTTTGTCATTCAGACCTGTCGATGATCGACAATGAATGGGGTGCAACCAGCTATCCGCTTGTTCCGGGTCACGAAGTGATTGGCGAAGTGAGCGCTCTCGGGTCAAATATCACCCATCTTAAAGTTGGCCAAACAGTCGGGGTCGGGTGGTCGGCAGAAAGCTGCCTGACCTGCAGCCAGTGTATGGCTGGACATCAACACCGTTGTGGAACGAGAAAACGTACAATCATGGGCCGACACGGTGGTTTTGCAGATCGGATATACGTGCAAGGTGTCTGGGCTATCCCCCTACCCGATGGTATGGATGCGCGTTCCGCAGGGCCTCTCTTTTGTGGCGGTGTCACAGTATTCGCGCCGTTCATAGATTATGACATCAAAGCGACTGACCGCGTGGGTGTGATCGGCATTGGCGGGCTAGGTCATCTTGCGATACAATTCGCGCGAGCCTGGGGATGTGAAGTCACAGCCTTTACCGGCTCTATGGATAAAACCGACGAACTAAAAAGCCTTGGTGCACACCGCGTCATTAATAACCGCGATGATAGTGAAATTGAAAAATTAAAAGATCATTTTGATGTCATTATCTCAACAGTAAACGTTAATTTGGCTTGGAACCTTTATGTGGCAGCGCTCGCGCCCCAAGGTCAATTGGTTCATGTAGGTATGATCACTAAGGGCATGACAGTTCCTGGCGTCGGGCTTGTTATAGGGCAAAAAAAGATCGGCGGTTCGGATACCGGGTCACCTAATATGACGGCCAAAATGCTCGAATTTTGCACACGTCACGATATCAAACCTTTGGTCGAATATTTCAAATTTGATCAAGCCAATGAGGCCATCTCCCGCCTCAAATCCGGCAAAGCACGCTATAGAATTGTCTTGGAGCACTAATCCTGCACCTCATTTTCCATGTGATTGGTGCTGCATTGTCCAAGTTCACTTTTCAGAACCCTTGTATAGGGCACCAATTTTTAAATTGGCGAGAGTAAATTAGGATTGGATATCTCGAATTCGTATCATCTGTCTGCTATGTGAAAGACGAACAAAGCCATCCAATGCCAAGAAGCCGACGCGGATGAAAACAACAAACCATTGCCCTCTGCCCATTCGTTCGGTTTTCAAATGTGCCAACAAATTTATTTTCCGACTACTCCCCGCAGACTTTTACAATTTTTCTTCGCTTTTCTTCTTATATTTTTTCAATGAACCCGGTTTTGTTCAACCAAGTAATGATCGAGTTTTAAATACCGATATAATTTCCGACATAACTTGTGGATCGTCGATAGTTGCGGGCATTTTCCAATCATGACCATCAATAATTTCGCGCATCGTTCCGCGTAATATTTTTCCAGACCGTGTTTTAGGAAGTCGGTCAACAGTTATGATCGTTCTAAGTGAGGCTACAGCACCAATTTTATTTCGTATACGTTGTACACATTCAGACTCAATATCGCTACAAAGTTTGATCGTTGTCGTGTTTAAAACTATAACTCCTATCGGAATTTGCCCTTTGAGATCGTCGGCAATACCAATAACACAACACTCTGCCACATCTTCGTGACCAGACAAAACGTCCTCCATAACACCGGTCGACAATCTATGCCCGGCAACATTAATGATGTCATCTGTTCGCGACATGATAAATAAATATCCGTCTTCATCCATATAACCGGCATCGGCAGTGTGATAAAATCCGGGGTACTGATCAAGGTAACTCGATACGAACCTTTGGTCGTCCTTCCATAAGCTCATCAAACATCCCGGTGGCAATGGTAATTTGATGCTGATAGCCCCCAAAGTATTCGCCGGCAGACTGTCGCCATTCTCATCCAATATGTGAATTGTATACCCTGGCATCGGTACGCTTGACGAACCATATTTTATCGGTAATTCCTGAATACCCATCGGGTTGGCAGCCATAGGCCATCCACTTTCTGTCTGCCACCAATGATCTATCACTGGAATATTCAAATTGTTTTCAAGCCATATTATCGTATCCGTATCGGCTCGTTCTCCGGCTAAAAACAAAGTATGTAACGACGAAATATCATGATCTTCAAGAGCTAAAGCCGTCGGATCTTCTTTTTTTATCGCTCGGAACGCGGTAGGCGCTGAAAACACGACAGAGACCTTGTAATCTTCGATTACCCGCCAGAAAACCCCCGCATCTGGCGTTCCAATAGGTTTTCCTTCAAAAATTATGGTTGTGCATCCCTGCAAAAGAGCTCCGTATACGATATTGGTATGTCCGACTACCCACCCGAAATCAGATGCCGCCCAATACACATCGCCGGGGTTTACATTATAAATGTTTTTCATCGCCCATTTTAATGCGACCATATGGCCGCCATTATCGCGGACAACTCCTTTCGGCTGTCCGGTCGTTCCTGACGTGTATAAAATATATAGAGGATCGGACGAGGCTAATGGAACACAATCTGCCCGTTTACCGGATTCGCGTACTTTAGCGATTTCAATATCCCAATCGAGAAAAGTATTTCCGTCTAACTTCGCGGCTAATTCAGTTCGTTGAAAAATCAGGTTCGCGTCAGGTTTATGGTCGGAAAGTTCAATTGCCTCTTCGAGCAGAGGTTTATATTCAACCACGCGGTTCGGTTCTATCCCACAAGAAGCTGACAGTATTATTTTCGGTTGCGCGTCATTAATACGTTCTGATAATTCTTGAGAGGCAAAACCGCCAAAAACGACCGAGTGAATAGCTCCTATTCTGGCACAAGCCAGCATCGCCAGGGCCGTTTGAGGTATCATCGGCATGTAAATGATGACTGTATCACCCTTTTTAACGCCAAGATTCAACAATAATTGCGCGAGTATTGATACCTCTTCTTTAGCCTCAAGGTAGGTCAGTGATGATTTTTTCCCTGTGATCGGACTGTCATAAACCAGTGCTAGCTGTTCACCGCGGCCATCAATAATATGTCTGTCTAAACAATTAAAACAAGTATTGCATACGCCATCAGAAAACCAGGTTCCATATGGACCTTTTCGATCGTAAAAAACAATCGATGGAGATCTCATCCATTCAATAGCCGCCGATGCATCATCCCAAAACTGTAAAGGATCCGTTTCCCATCGGTGATACGTGTCTTCGTATTTATTCATTGGAAATTTTCCGGGTCGTGCTGCCGTTGAACACGAAATAGCGTTCAAATTATGAGATGTTTTAAACGGGCGGGATATCTCCCATTAAATACCCTTCCAGAAAATCCAGCCGGTCATTTCCCCAAAAATATTGGTCATCAACAACCATAATCGGTGCGCCAAATATTCCATTTTGAAATGCGTTTACACAGGCTTTTTTGAAATCCACAGATCCTTTAGTAGAATTGACGTAATCGAGCAATTCATTGGAGTTAAGACCTATTTTATCGGCTGATTTTCTTAATTCAATTTGATCGGTGGCATCAATTCCGCAGCCCCATATTCTGTGAAAACCCTCATTTACAAATGCGCGGATGTCCCCGTGTTCCTTAGCGAAGAGACTTGCGGTATTCCAAATTGTACAATCCAAGTCTTTAGGGAATTTAAAAGGAACATTATATAATGCGCACCATCTTTTGATATCAGGAAGCATCACGGCGATTTTCGGTTTCACCTCCCTGTTCGACGGACCATAATTTCCGGCAGCTAATTTTGCGCTCGGAATGTCCACAGGATGATACACTAATCTCGCATTCGATTTTTCCGCTATATCAGGGAGCTTAACATTAGCGAGATAGCTAAACGGACTCATGAAATCGAAGTAAAAGTCTATTGTTTTCACTGAACCGATCTCCGTTAAGCCGGCTGTTGCCCCATTATATCCCTGTAATATTCCCAAAATCCAATTATGGAACTTTCTGTTACAAGATGGTCGGAAGACCCGGGTTCGCCTCCGCCCATACCCATATACGAGAATTGATCTTGATCACGTATAATACCGTCGTGGACAAGTTCAACCGCCTCACCGTCCTCCATGGAAATCAGTCCCGCAGGCCCAATCAAATTGCTTTGTTTTAAGCGGATCACATCCATTTCATGATCATCATCAGCATACCCGAACGACGTCCACACCAGTTCAAATTCTTTCGGGCCATATGTTACAATTTGGCGGACCGCCAATGTATTTGATATTTGCTGTACGATGACATTAGGAAAAAGTGCTAATATCACAACTGTAATATCATCATCAAAGTCAGGTTTGCCAGCTAAGATAGACGGGTCTTGCAACGTAAAATCTGAATTAAAAGCTCTGTTGTCTTTATAAATTTTCGCGTCTTCGGCGGTGGAAGACGTACCTTTTGACGACCAGAGTATTGAATGGCGAAATTTATCATCCAACTTGCATCCACCTTTTTGTGAAGCTCTGTAAAGCCCGAAAGTATTATGGAACATATGTAAAAGACTCGCATGATATGGATCGCGAGTGTTTTCAGCATATAATTTCCAGTTACCGAAAATTCTTTGCCGTTGGTCGCCCAATATTTTTATCGGACGGTTAAAAATACGGTCTATACTCTCACAAGCCGTTTCCCCTAAAAAATCAGGTAAGCTTTCAACGGTATCAGAAAAGCTCGCAAATATGAGACCTTTGTAGGTTTCAACACGTAGTTTTTGCAGGCTATGTTCTTTCATGTCGAAAGACTTTGGCATGCCGCCATTCCCTTTTATTCCGCGACGAAAAGGAAGGCCAATTAAATCGCCTTTCAAATTGTACGCCCAAGAGTGATAAACGCATTCTAAGTTCGGTGTATTACCGCGTAACGACCGGCAGACTTTCGCCCCTCGATGCGCGCATCTATTTACGACCACATGGACGTCACCGTCCTCATCTCGCATTACGACGACTGGTGTGTCGCCAATAAATGTAGATTTAAAATCACCTGATTTGAGTATCTCTGCCTCTAGCCCAACAAATGACCAATTAGGCCCCCGGAATATTCGTTTTTGCTCTTCGTTGTAAACATCCGTTTCTGTAAAAATTCCATAGGGAACATTATAGCCGTCACCTTTTCCTTGTGTTGGCCATGATTTCAGAAGATTGTCAGTATTAACGATCGCATTCATTTCGATTGTCCTTAAATTGGTGTGACCATTTGCGTCGCAATTTGATTAGTGTCGAAAATCACTTGTCGTTCTTTGAACTTCAATGTCCCGTTTTCTCGAACAAGTTTATCCTCATAGCGACCGACACTATAAGTAACGGACTCTCCGTCGTTCAGGGTTCTAAAGACGACATAACTGGTTGAGGTCGATATCATTCCATCGTCAGTGTTATGGATCAGCGGCATTCCAACCACATGTCGATAGACGTGCTCAGCAAAGATGTTGGCGTGTCGATGGGCAACCACGCGGTCAACAAGCATGCCTTTACTCGTACAAACAATTACGCTCCCTTCGAGGTCTCGATCGAAGTTTTCACGCGGTTGGATTTTATAGAGGCAATCGTCAACAAATAAATCCGGCCAATCTTCGAGCTTGTCAGTGTCAATCACTTGGCTATATTTTGTCTGTAATTTGCAAATGTCTAAAAATACGGAAGACTCAATGCCTAATTTCGCTTCAGCAAGCTCCATTATTTCACCAGCCCTTCGATTTTAATTTGGTCGCCGTCCAGTGTCACAGGATATGTATTAATTGCGGTTTGACATGGAAATGCCGTAGGTTCACCTGTTTTAATATTGAAGGCTCCGCCATGAAAAGGACATTCAATTTCCTCACCTTCTTGGTAGCCATCTGTCAACAATGCCGCCCCGTGGGTACATATATTGTCGGTGACGAAATACTCTCCATCAACTAAATATACGGCGAGCGCGGGAAACCCTTCTGGATTTGCGCTGAAGGGCTCGTCCTCGACAACATCTTTTTTTTCGCAAACAACTACCTTTTCCATCGCTATCTCATCCGCTAATTAGTTTAAAACCGAGCTGCATTACAGATCAATGCCATCCATACCGTAGCCCGATGCTTCCGGACCATGGCCGAAGATATCGCCCGTGTAATATTCAGTAGCGGCCAACCGTTTACGCGCGCCCCACCCTAGCTCCCAAAGCCAACCCGACGGATTTGAGCAATAAAAAGATAACATTTGGTCGTTGGAGTGTTTTCCCAATTGTAGCGCAACATCAATATTTGCCTGACGAATTATGTCATGCGCCAGACCCAAATCATCAAGCTCAGTATATTCCAGCATCAAGTGGTTTATACGTTTCTCCATAGGCCCCAGATTAAAGGCTATCGAGTGCTGACGGTCATTGCAGCTCATAAAAATAGGCTTAACCACCATGCCATCAGGCATTGTCAATGCATATTCTTCACCGCCCCGAAACCCTAGAAGTGAATAGAAAGCCAGCGCTTCAGGTACATGCATTTCATTTAACACAAAATGGCCCAATCCTTGATCGCCAGTCAGAAACTTTCCAAATAATGGGCGGCCCGGATGGAATGGTTTATTCGCGTCAACCTGTGGGCCATGAAAAATCTCAGTCGGAATACCACCTGGGCTTTCAAGCTTCAGTAAGCCCAAAACACGCCGCTGGCTGGCCTCTTCGTCGCTTCCCCATTTAAACTTAATTTTCGCGGATTTTAGTTTATCTGCCATTGCAGCCAGATCTTCTCCACTTGCGACGCGCCATCCAATATACGAAAGATCGTCCTCACCGTTAACATCGACTGTTATTCGGCGAAACCAATTATCCATCCTTAAATGAAATTGATTCTCATTATCGCCTTCGGCAATTTCCATGCCGATATATTTCGTTGCATACTTCCGCCAGGCCGCACCATCGGAAACTGATATTCCGAAATATCCCAACTCAATAACACCAGTCATAACGTCTCCATACATCGTTGCAAATTATACATTGATTATTACTATATGTAAAATACATGGGAGAATAAATCAACCAGTTTGTCTTGAAATTTTCAATAATTGACGTAAATCATTGGTTTCATCACGCAATAAATCCGTTGAGATTAAAATTCTTTTCTCGAGAATTCGCCGTGCGCTCGCCATATCTTTCGGTTTGTTGACGGTGATAACTCCGACAACTAATTTATTCCGTACATGTAGAACCGTAAATGAGCGGCCATCAGTTTCACCCCTAACAATAACTTCCGCAGGGGATGTAACATCACCGAGAACCTGCAAATTTATATCATATTGATCGGTCCAGAACCATTGAGGTTTAAAATATGGCGCATCAGCTTCGGCAATATTACGCGCCGCAGCAAGCGCTTGATCTTGTGCATTTTGATATGTTTCTACACGGCCATTTCCGCCGTAATAAAGCGGCGAATTGGCCACATCACCCGCCGCAAAAACATTTGGGTTGGACGTTTGCGTAGTATTGTCAACTATCACGCCATTATCAGTTAATAAGCCGGTATTTTTTGCTAACTCATCATTGGGGATAACACCGATCCCAACAACAACAGTATCGACAGGCACACGGTCTCCGTTCGTTAAAAACATCGCGGTGACACGGCCGTTCAATCCGTCAAATCCAGTGATACCGGTCTCGAGCCGAACGTCGACACCTTCCTCACGGTGGACATTTGCCAACCACCCTCCCAAGTGCTCACCCAACGCTCTGGCCATCGGCACCTTTTGAGGCTCGACCGTTACGACTTCGCATCCTAGCTTGCGAGCACTCGCAGCAACTTCCGCACCAATCACGCCCATTCCTACAAGGCCGATTCTTTTTCCCGGCGATAGTTCTGCAGATAAACGTTTTGAATCCTCAAGTGTTCGAAGGTAGTGGATACCTTTCAGGCTAGAACCTTCAACGTTTAATTTCCTTACACGTGTTCCCGTGCATAATATCACTTTTTCACAAGAAATTTCAGTCCCGCCACCCAATTCGACACGCTTGCTATTTAAATCAAGCTTTTCTACGCGTTGGCCAAAATATGTGTCGATCAGATTTTCGCCGTAAAACCCACCTTGATGAATGAAAAAACTCTCGGGAATCTCTTCTGGCGAAAGCAACATTTCCTTTGACAATGGAGGACGCTCATAAGGCGGACTTGGCTCATCACCAATCAAAGAAATAGGTCCGTCATACCCGTTCACGCGCAAGGCTTCAGCGGCTCGACCACCAGCCACATTCGCTCCGATAATAATGACACCACCTCTATCAATAAGTGTCATTTATTTTTCCCAGCTTGGGTTTCCGGAGTCAATTTGTCGGGCTAAATCCGCCCACATTTCTCCAGACTGCCTTGCCCCTGCCGCGTATTCTTCAGGACAAAGGTGGTAAGGGGGACGTATCGGCCCAGCATTCATCCAACCCGCAGCATTCATGCGAATTTTCTCCAAAGCAATATTATACATCGAGAATCTTTTAAAACTGCCACCAGGGAATAAGGGCGCAGCTGTCGGCGCTAAATTCATCTGGAAAGCTTTTGCCTGGCTCCAATCACCCGTTTTCCGGGCTTGCTCCACAATGTCGCGTAAATAGATGGCGACACTTGGCCCACAAACTGCGCCGCTGGTCCAAAATGCATCGCAGCTCTCGTCTATCCGGGCTGCAGCGTAGTAATCAAAATCCAAAGAGAGTAATTTTATACGACCTTTAATCGCAGACATATCGCGCATCAGTGGTCCGATACCTATATACTTTGCCGTCACAACCTGAGGAATTTCTGCAACTTGTGCCCAAAAATTGCGCGGAAAATCGAATTTAAAAGCTTCCGGGTTGGCATAAATAGCAATATTCATTTGCGGACAACCCTCAGCCACATCACGATAAAACTGAACAGCAGTCTCTACGCTTGGCTCGCACCACATCGGAATACCCAACATCGTGCCGTCGGCTCCAATATCTTGAGCTTTTCGGGTTAACTCTACCGTGTCGCGCGTGTTGAGCGTCGTCGTTCCAACGAAGATTGGAACCCTGCCACTGGCGGCATCAACAATCGCCCCCATGAAATCGATTTTTTCATCAAGAGTTAGGGTGGCCGCTTCCCCAAATGTCCCCATGCTCAAAATTCCGTTAACCCCGGACTTTATGAGATCATCTACCACTCGTGCAGCTTCCTGCAAATCGACAGTTTTGCGTTCCCGCCAATCTGATGCATTTGGTGTAGCCGGTGTCGGCATGATTGCCCACGCGCCCTGTATATCTTGCGCTGTAAGTTTCATTGGGTTCGTCATGTAAATTTCCTCTCAAATCACAAGGTAAAACACGAAAAGTAGAATTACCTGTTTCCTTGGAAAGGTTTACACAAAAATAATTCGTTGCACAATAAGAAATGCATTATTTATACGCATAGGGGATTATTTTTCGACGAACCCTATGTGTGTACTGGCCGTTCTTGTTACATCCAACAGCCGTTGTACCGTTTTAGAGTTTCTGCGTATTTTATTCCCACCACGGGAAATCAACCCTATTACGGCAGCGGCTTCGCCAGCTTTGTTTAAAATAGGCGCGCTGATTGCATTCAGCCCTGGTACGACAAGATCCGATACCATTGAATACCCGTCTTGCCTAATTTTCAGTCGCAATGCTTCTACATCAAGATCGGGCTGAACCGTAGCGTTAGCTCGTTCAGCGGCGACGAGTGCCGCCGTGCGATTAGCATTTGTGAATGCAAAAAATACTTGCCCGGCGGATGAACTGAGTACGGAAAGCGTTGACCCGAGACTTAAGGATGTCGCTATGGGAGGAGACCCGTGAGTCCAACGAATTATCGTCGGACCATGATCCCCCCATATACTAACTAACCCGGTTAGGTTTGTTTCATCGACGAGAGTCTCAACCGCCCATTTACTTTCATCATCAATATCGTGCCTCGAGAAAGCCGCGAGACCAAGTTTTATTGAAAATGGGCCCAGTTCGTAATGACCTGCCCGTTCGTTCCGTTTGACAAGTCCCGTATTCACATAGGCTGATAGATAACGGTGGGCTTGCGACCTTGACAAATCGGAGCGCTCCGCAACGTCCTTCAAGGCCAGTGGCTTTGGCGAGGCGATTAAAGCCTCAAGAACCCTGATTCCGATCTCAACGGACCGAATACTTTTACTTTCGGATCGTTGAGATCCGCTTTCGCTTGACATATTCTATAAACTCTCATTGCGGTTCTGCGCGAATATTTACCTTATCACGCCCGGATATTAAATGGTAAAATAATATGTATTGCAAATCAAAGATATATATTTAAATTTTTGCTCAGTAGAATATTTTGCTTTAAAATAATCTGACGCTTTACGAGCTCGAAGCCCCCTCCAACTCGTCTCCAAATATCAGAGCGATGCCCTATCAACATATCATCGTCCCGCTCATTTCGGTTTCGATACGCATAAAAATTGGAGAGAACCAGAAACTCGTCGTCTTTTTCAGTAAGCTCAACTTCAACATTGCTAATAAGGTGGACATACCGAGTCGCTGGATCTTCAGACCAGGCAGTTCCTGTTTCCAGTCGCGCCAATCGTTTTTTCAAATCCTCTTTGCTATCATCATAGTATGCCATTCTATTCAAATCTGCGACTTGATCGTATTTATCACGTCGATATCGGGTTTCAATTCCCGGCATATGATAGTGCAGGTCTTCCGCCAATAAATTCACCCACTCATCATACCGCTCTTGATCCAAAAGGCGGGCTTCACGATACAAAACCTGGGTAAGCGTTGTTAATAGCTCCATTGAGACATATGGCTGCAACGGTATTTCTTTTTTCTGAGCTTTCATGCCGCGCTCCTATACTGCTTTGACACCGGTAATGTCTCGCGTTTCGCGCCCAGACATTACAGACTTATATCGTTCTGGCATATCGGCCATCCGCTCCGCGCCCATCATATCGGCCCAGCGTTCGTAAAAATTTCTTTGGTTGGCATCATTATATTGTCCCTGATAGAGAATACCGGGGAAAGTCGGATGGTCGTTGACTCGCCTATTTATTCCGCAGCGATAGTGAAGTTTCTCGTGCCGCGTGACAACGCCTCTGTTTACAGTGGTGCAGTTTTCCCAGTTTTCGCCATCGTCCATTTCGAAAGCGCCGCCGGGACCAAATGTTTGCATAACCCCTTTAGTAACTTCACTTTTGATTTCGTCAGGCATGTTTTTATTTACGATAACCCAAGTTTTCAGCTCAAACTTCCAGGGACCCTTTGGTTGCCACTGCCTAAATGTCGAGATCCCGGGGAGGAAAGACACATTCGGAAATATTGACGCGGACGCTACAGATCCAAAAACTTTAGAACGGGCTTCACCGAGCCGTTTTGCCATGTCAGGACGAATGTCATTATAATATTCCATGACCTTAGGCCGCCCTAAGAGAAATATATCTCCAACTCCTTCCAATCCAAACTCCCAACCATGTCCGTTGACACTTGCATGATATGAATTTGCCATATCGACAGGCGGAAAGGGTTCGCCGCCATTCATGGCCCGTGTACCCGAATCATGAGTCCAGCCTGCATGAAGAGCATCACCAATGAAATTTTCGACACCAAATTTCCAGTTCGCGTTAATTTCGGATTTAATACAGCCCGGCATGAATTCGGTTCCACCATCCTCATTGTCCAAAAGGCAATCAAGATACCACCGGAAATCTCCAAGCCATTCACCTAAGCTCACTGCTTCATTATCAAATGTCGCAAAAATAAGACCTTTGTAACTGTCAATTTTCGCGACCTGTTTTAATCCATTCTTAGATTTGTCGAGGTCACCAGGGTCATAACAATATTCTTCGTGCACACCCTGCAACTCACCTTTTCCGTCGAAAGACCATCCATGATAATTGCAGACGAAACGGCGGGCGTTTCCGGCGTCCGCGAAACAAACTTTGTTACCACGATGGGGGCAAGAATTTAGAAACACTCTCACTTTTCCATCGTGACCTCGCGATACAATGACCCCGTCCTCCCCCATATGGGTAGTCAGGAAATCTCCGTTTTTTGGCAATTGGCTTTCATGGGCGACGAACAACCATGATCGAGCAAAAATTTTATAAAGCTCCTGCTCATAAATGTCGTCTCTTGTGAAAATTCGTCGATCAACCCAACCCTCTTTCAAGTCCATGAATTGCCCGTAATCGGCCTTCATTTCAAATCCATCCATACCCATAAGTCTCTCCATTTAACGTCAGCGAAGGTTGATAAAAATCCCGACACATAAAATTAGCCTGATTTTTTAGAATTCATCATGAAGACATCTTTAATACTGCCTTGATCGCTTTTCCGGTAGTTTCGGTGTCCCTCACCGCTTCATTGATATTGTCAAAATCATAATTTGTGACCAATTCGTCAAAAGGAAACAAACCGGCCTTGTGAAGCTCGATAAGGCGCGGAATAAATATCTGAGGGATACTCGACCCTTCGATAAGCCCGACAATTTTCCGTCCAAACAACATATTGTTCATATCGAGCGTGAATTCCGTCCCCAGCGGCGCCCCGCCGACAACCGCGCAAGTTCCTCGCACATGCACACTATCCACCGCTGTCCGTAAAACACCGGGGATCGCAGTGGTATCTAAAGCATAATCCGCACCACCACCGGTTAACGCCTGAATTTCTTCCAGTGCATTCTTTTCTCCGCCGTTGATCGTATGTGTAGCACCTAATTCTCTCGCCTTTTTCAATCGGTCGGCATTCAAATCAACGACAATAATTTTGAGAACTCCCGAAAGTTTCGCCGCCATAACCGCGCTTAGCCCTACCGATCCGACACCAAATACAGCAACGCTAGATCCTGGCTCGGGTTTTAAAACATTAAGTATTGCCCCCGCGCCAGTTTGAATTCCGCAGCCCAACGGGCCAAGCAAATCAAGCGGCGCGTCCTCTGCGACTTTAACGCAATTTTGCTGTCTAACGATGGAATGAGTTGAAAATGAAGACTGCCCAAAAAACATGGCATTAACGTCTTCGCCATTACGTGTAATCGGGGTCGACCCATCCAAGCGGCGACCGCCAAAATTCAGCGCAAACAATTCAGGGCAATACGCTTGTTCGCCTGAGAGACAATTGTTACACTTCCCGCAATAACTAAAAGATAAAACAACACGGTCACCGACAGATAAATCAGTTACACCGGGACCAACTTTTTCTATGATACCCGCCCCTTCGTGCCCAAGCACAACAGGTAACGGCGTCGGGTAATATTGATCCCTGACTGTCAAATCCGTGTGGCACATTCCTGCGGAACTAATTTTAACCAACACTTCGCCAACCCGTGGATCCTCAATCTCGACTCCGTCGAGAACAAATTGCCCCCCCTGCTCTTCTATAATTGCTGCGTGTGCTTGCATAATTTTATTCCCCTGTGTTCTTATCTTGAATTTTCATATAAAAAAGTCTAGCCAAAGATATCATTTCTCTGTATAATACGTGTCACACAATATGCAATACGATTCAAGTCAAAGCAAGAAAATAATAGGTCTGTCATGAAACAAATTTTTGATACATTACGATACTACATTATTCCGGCGACAACGGCGATGGGAGTCCTTGGCTTTACACTCGGTGGATCGTATGTCTGGCTTGGGTTTCTAACCTACCCGGTTCTACTCCTTTTTGATGTCTTATTACCGAAAGATTTTAAGATCAGGAATGCAATCGCCCCGCTCGTTGATCTGTCATTCTACCTACACACGATCGCGATGATCGCACTCTATACGATGTTTATTCTTTCCGTAAGAAACGGAACCAACCCCCTCAATGAGGGGTGGTCATCTACTGGCCAAATACTTGGCAGCATTTTGTCGTTAGCTTGGTTAAGTGCCGTTCCAACCCTTCCTGTCGCTCACGAGCTAATGCACCGCAGGCACCCGTTTCCACGCTTTATTGCAAAAGTCTTGAATACATTTTACGGGGACTCGAACCGCGACATCGCTCATGTCATGACGCACCACATCCATTTAGACACAGCCGAAGATAGCGACACACCATTTCGCGGGCAAACGGTATACAGCTTTTGTATTTCGGCAACGCTTGGCTCCTATCGAGATACAGTGAATATGGAGGCAGAAATCCTACGAAAGATGGGGCAATCACCGTGGAATATCCGCAATAAAGTTTGGCTACACTTATTCCTTCAGATATCACTTTTCACAGTTGTACTTACATTTGCCGGTTTGCCTGCGCTGTTGGTGTGTATTGTATCCGTTTTCTTCGCGAAAATGTTGGTGGAAGGGTTTAATTATTTCCAACATTATGGACTACTGCGAGTCGAGAATGGGCCTGTGGAAAAACACCATGCTTGGAATCACTTAGGAACGATCGTAAGGCCTTTGGGCGCTGAAATCACAAACCACATCAATCACCATTTAGACTCATACATTCGCTGTTACGACCTTACACCTGAGCCCAAGGCTCCCCAAATGCCTTCATTATTTCTTTGTTTCATGACGGGTCTCATCCCGCCTGTTTGGTTCAAATTTATCGCAAAACCAGCGCTTAAAGAATGGGACAATAAGTACGCGTCACCTGCGGAACAAAAGCTTGCAAGAGACGCAAACGCCAAGGCCGGTTGGGAGCAATGGATTCAAGAAAAACCCGAAACACATTTCGTTCCCGCTGAATAGGCAGGGAATTCACACACATGTTTTCTATCTTTAAAAAAAGCGGAGCAGCAAAAGTGTCGATTCGGCATCGCGACATTCATTATGAAGTGCCCGCCGGAAATACATTACTCGAAAGCGCTCTCGCAGTTGGAGTCGCTTTTCCACATGATTGTAAAGTTGGGACGTGCGGAACCTGTAAATATAAATTGATAAATGGAAAAGTTAAAGAGATCAGACCGTCTGCCGTAGTTCTGAATGCGGAGGAACTTCGCGACGGATACCGGCTTGGCTGCCAAGCGCTTCCTCGATCGGATATAGAAATAGAATTAGATCACCTTGGAGAAGCAGCGCTATTTGAGCTTGGCACTTTTTCAGCTGAAATCACGTCAATGACCCTCATCTCACACGACATTATTAGTTTGAGCCTTAAACTTGATCGCCCAATGGAATATGTAGCAGGTCAATATATTGAACTAGAACAGTCGGGTATTTCAGGGAAACGTAGTTACTCTGTATCCACTGCACCGAAAGGCAATCCCAGTAAGAATTTGAATTTCCACGTTCGTCATGTCCCTGGCGGCGCATTCACTGACTGGTTATTTCGAGAAGACAGAGTCGGAGAGCATCTTACCGCCGAAGGGCCAATGGGGTTTTTCTATTTAAGAGAAAGCGACGCGCCCGTTATCTGCATCGCGGGAGGAAGCGGCCTAGCGCCCATCTTATCATTACTTGAACAGATGGCCTTCGAGAAAATCGATCGCTCGGTTATCCTCCTTTATGGGGGACGCGAGCAACGAGACATTTATGCATTAAATGAAATCGATACTATCAGCTTAAACCTTCCCGGCAAAATGACTTTTATTCCTGTTTTATCAAAGGAACCTGTGAAATCTGACTGGGACGGGGACCGTGGTTTCGTCACGGAAACGTTGAAGAAAATAGAAAATTTGGGCGATTACCATGCTTATCTATGCGGACCGCCGCCTATGATTGACGCTGCTGAAGATTACTTGATCGGTGCAGGTGTTTCTACCGACAATATACATGCAGATCGCTTTTTCGATCGGTCGAACCCCTCTTAGGATTAGCTCTCCTGCTAATGGTTTTTTACTTGTCCGCGCAGCAGGTTCACGAATGGAAATCAACAAAACCTGAACCGCTAATAAGCGACCCAGCCAGTATCATAGTATTTTTCATCATCGTATGATCAGCCTTACCTGTACCCGTTATGTCATATGCTGTTCCGTGCGCAACAGACATATTTAGATATGGCGGGCCCATCATTATAACGCAATTACCCGAAAACCCCCAGGTTTTAATGGCGATATGGCCTTGATCGTGATACATCGCCAAAACAATATCATACACACCATCGATACACTGACGAAATATACTATCCGGGCTGATAGGTCCCTCAACATTAATTCCTTTTGCTTTCGCCATTTCAACGCCTGGCGCTATCTCTTCCCTCTCCTCAGCACCATTGGCATGCGGGTTCAATCCGGACACACCGATTCGCGGGTTATCAATCCCCCACTTTTTTAGAGCCGCATTTACATCTGAAATACCCTTAAATACGAGGTCTTTAGAAATGACGTCACAAACGTCACGTAACGATATATGGTCGGTCAAATGAGCAACCCGGAGAGACCCGCTTACCAGAACAAGATAACCTAAGCCCGGATCTGGGCTGACAACTAAATCCAATTTATCAGCTATTTTTAGTGATCCCGTACTGACTGGCGCCATCACCAAAGCATCGACTAATCCGGAACGTGCCAGTTCATCCGCCTCTTCCAGCCATGACGCGCTCGCTTGGCCGCCGATAAGAGTATCCTCCCTGAGCGGCAATTCGATACCATCGAGTATTCCATTATCGATTACATCTATTATTGATGCATCGTTACTAAGATCCAAGCTTTTACTTGATGGTTTTAGCCGCCTTATTTTCGCATCAATATTGGTATATCTCAAAGCGCGCTCAATAACGTCTGCACTTCCGATTAATACGTGGCGAGCCACATCGTGTACACTTTGATCAGCCAAAGCGCGAACTAAGACTTCTGAAGATATGCCCGCCGGATCGCCGATCGATGTTCCAACAATTGGTTTCATGCCATGTTCCAAAAAATATATTGCGACTAAATCGTGTAAATATCCATCATCGTCCTAGCAGAATCATTATTTACGACTGTTTTCTTTTTTATTATTTTTAGGCCGTCGTCAGTCTGCTTTAGGGTATATTCGGCGTTACCATAGTAACTTATGGTCACGTACTCTTTGCACGAATGCACTTGCCAATTGGTCTTTACACTCAACCCACTGCTTGTTTTCTCAATACTGAGAAGATTAAACAAATGCGTTGTACGCCATAGCGGCATGGTGGCGGAGGATCGACCCGTTCTAATACGGTATACGCGATCTTCAATCCCCCCACGGTTGGGATAATAAATTAATGAAATTTCCGTCTGTGGGTCAGAAATCAACTGCCCATCGTCGTCCCATGCAGGCACCCAATACTCAGCTTCCGGTAAATAAAGATCGAGCCACGCGTCCCAATTTCTCTCGTCAAGAAACTGGGCTTCTTTCCCAAGAAAAACAGTAACCTCATTCCATTCGTGATGATCGGTCGCCATTACTCAGCTGCCTCAGGCACGAGTGCCGGGTTTCTTTGTTCTTCCCGCCTGATAGCCTCTTTCATACGGGCGTGCCATGCTTCGTGAATGAACATATAGAGCGCTTCGTCAGCCTTCTCCACTCCAGTCGAAATGACCTCAGCCTCAATTTCTTTCGAGTCCTCGCTTGGTCCATCTATCCAACGTTTTGCACCCCGAGACATATCATTGGTGCGGCCGGGTAAAAATCCAAGTTGGCTATTATTAAACTCGGTCAAATCATCAGGTGTCGCCATTCCACTCGCATTGAAAAAGTCTTCATATTGCCGGATCCGCAGGGCCCTAGCATCAGCGTTTTCACCTTTAGGCGCGATACAATAGGTGATCACTTCCGTCTCAGCGACTGATATGGGACGGATAATTCGAAGTTGAGTACTAGTTTGATCCATGATGAGAACATTGGGAAACACAAGTAAATTTCTCAATCGTTTATTCATCCACGTTGCAACTGTCTCCCCATACTTTTCCGTTAAGTCATCAAGCATAGCAAAATTAGGGCGGTCCTTATAATTTGCATATTCTGTCCATAATAACGCATGTCCATTTTCAAAATGAAAACTCCCTCCTCGAACTTTATCGAAAGTGGAAAAATCGAAAACTACGGTTTCGTTGGAAGATTCGCCTGAACTTCGGCGCATAGCAGTCATAAAATAATTGGCATGAACGGACCCAACGTGATAACCATCCAACCCGTTTTCCATCTGTAGTTTCCAATTCCCTTGATAAGTATATCGGGTAGCGCCTCGAAGAACTTCAAGCTCGCTATCTGGACTTTGATCGACGAGTAGATCAATTAATTTTTTCGTGCCGGCCAAGTAATCTTCCAGCGGTACGACGTCAGGTTTGAGGCTAGCAAATATAAACCCGCGGTAATTTTCTGTGCGAATGTTTTCTAAGCCACGTTCCGATTTATCAAAACTATCAGGGTAAGCCCCTTTGTCTTCTGATGTCACGTCAACCAAGTCACCTTCGCTGCTGTATGTCCATCCGTGAAATGGGCAAGAATGAAAACGTTTATTTCCCGCTTTTTCCCGGCACACCCTTGCACCTCTGTGCGTGCACACGTTTAAGAGCGTTTTTATTTCGCCTGATTTATTCCGTGATACAATAACGGGATATCGCCCCATATTGGTTGTTAAAAAATCGTTTGGGTTTGGTATCTGACTTTCATGCGCAACAAATATCCAATTACCCTCAAATATGTGTCGCATTTCTAATTCAAATGCGACTTCATCCGTGAAAACCTCGCGATCAACGGAAAAATTACCAGCATCTTCATCACGAACAACCCAGGTATCAAGTCTATCGTTGAAACTCTGCAAATCACGAGTAAGATCTATCGTTTTTTCCATTTTAACACCTCTTAAATTATTGGGTTTGCTTTATTGAGTGGTTCGCATCACATGAAAAAGAAAAGATTTTTATCCTGAACACTTCGAGCGTCTATGGTCAATTTTCGTCTAACAACTTTGAACCCCGCTTTAGTTTTTCGAAGTAAATCTTCTTTCAAAAAGGAGTGTTGGTAAATTTGAGTATCGCGGCGATGGCGTAACACCAAGACATTGCAACGAATTGCGAATTCGTTTTCCACATCGGTATGAAATGCTTCGATATTGGAGACGTAGTATCTAATTTTCGATCTGGGGTCTTCTACCCAAACCTGTCCTGTATATATTTGCTCTACCCTTTGTTTTAAATGTTTATAGCGATCATTATAAACAGCAGCATCATCCGGCGTCGGTTCCGGGCGCCTGTCCTTAACCAGCCTGTTTTCTTCAATTGGCATCCAATAGAGAATTTCTTCATCCACCATCTCCGAAAGCCATTCTCTCAATTTCCAGTTTTGCAAATAGGTTGCTTCTTTGAAATAATGTTGAGAAATTTCGTAATGAATATCCATCGAAACACGTCGACTTTCATCAATCATTTTAATACCTTTTGATTTTTAAGTGTTCGTTGCCCTAAGATTATAGCCAAGGACATTGTAGAGGTTACGCTGGATTTATTTGTCAGACCAAAATTCAGAGCCTCGCCAAATTTCATCCCAGTTATCATTTTGCACTTTAATTGCCTCCCAATCCGGGGCGTCCATTATCTCTGCCCAAAACCTATAAAAACCCCGATATGAAGTTTCCCCGATAAAACTCGCACCTACTATGCCAGGAAAATCAGGGTGACGCCCTTCGCGGTTTATACCCATGGTCGAGTTCATTCGACCCTTTCGAGTAACGAAGCCGCGATTACTATCTGTACATGTTGACATATTTTCGCCGTCATCACTTTCGAGCGTTCCAGCTGTGCCGAAAGTTCTAATGGCCTGTCGTTGTATGGAGCGTTTGACGTCTATATCTAGGTCTTTATGGACGAGCGTGTACGTCCACACTTCAATTTTACCCGGTCCGATGGGATGCCAAATCTTAAAGGTGTTTGTTCCATACAGAAAAGAGCAATTGGGGAAGATTGTACAATTCCAATGCGACATATACAGCTCTTCTCGCGGTGTACCTAAATTTTCCGCGACAACGCCTCTGGTTTCAGCCATAAAGTCCGCATATTCTTCATTTTCCGGATGGATACTAGTGACGGCGTCGTTAATGGCTCCGAAGCCATGTCCGTGTCGGGTCGTAAATTGTTTCCCTAAATCGTCATATGGCATGTCAGCCCTGTTCCCGGCTAATCCTGCGAGAGGTCCACCCAAAATTTGTAGAGCCGCTGCATGAGTCCATCCTACATGATACCCGTCTCCAACGAAATTCTCCGCAGGGACTTTCCAGTTGCAATCCAACACAGAACGAAGTGGGGGCCCCATTAATTCCATTCCTCCGCCCGCACCGACGAGGATAGTATCTAAAAACCAACACATGTCGCCTAAGTACTCTTCAAGAGAGATAGCATCCGGATCCATGTTGCCGAAGATCAACCCTTTGTAGGATTCTACTCTAACTTTTCGAAGCCCTAGTTCCGCTTTTTTTAAGTTATCATGATAACAGAGCGTATCCAAAGGAACGTCGACCAAATCCCCGTTTTGCCCAAAGACCCAGCCGTGATAATTACAAGTAAAGGCCTTAGCGTTTCCACTGTCCGCGTGACAAACCTGATTTCCACGATGGCTACATGAATTGATAAACGCTTCGACACTTCCGTCTTTTTGACGGGAGACAATGACCTTATCCTCTCCCATTCTTGACATCACAAAATCCCCGTTTTTGGGAATCAAACTATCATGAGTTAAGAAAAGCCAACTTCTTCCAAAGATTCTTTCTTGTTCTTGATCATATATATCTTGATCCCAAAATATTTTTTTTGCCTGTGTCGCATTTTCCAAGTCGACTAATTCTTTCACGTTTATCATAACCCTCATCTCCATACGGCTTTTTTCGCCAACCATAAAAACATTACAAACTGATCGATACCACCCTCGTCGCTCCCGGTACATTCTCACAGCACCTGAAATAAAAGCAACATCTTTGTCGCTCATAATACAACTTATTGCACAATAGTAAATGATATTTTGCTTGTAATATAAAAAAAAATTAAAAGCAGCACTGATTTGACAAAATATGCTCGATGGTAGGCAGGACCATGTACAGATTATATTACAGCCGACTTATATTATAAACGACGCACTGAACCAATACGTTATCTTTGCATATTATATAAAGTTTTCCCTATTAAGCAATTTTAGGATGACAAAGTAAAAAATGTAGTTTACAAAATGTCTGCTCAAGACAACTTTATATTCTGAGCACAACGACACAGGGTAATGGTTATAATAAGCCAATCAAGGGAACAAGAAGATGACTGAAGCCGCACAATTTAGAGAAACCCCTTCTCTTTTTAAAGAAGAATACGGAAACCTAATCAATGGGCAATGGGTCGCCAGCGCATCTGGCGAAACGATTGACATGACCAATCCTGCAACAGGTGAGCATTTATCCAAGATTCAGTCTAGCAATGAGGATGACGTAGAACGCGCGGTTGCAGCCGCATCCACTGCGCTTCCGGCGTGGTCGCAATCATCTGCGTCCGAACGTCAGGATATAATCTACGAAATAGCACAAAGAATGAAACGAGGCATCGAAAAATATGCTATGATGGAGACCTTAGACAACGGTAAACCGCTTCGCGAATCTATGCATTTCGACATGCCAAATGCCATTGGACAATTTGAATTATTTGCTGGAGCAGCCTTCCATTTGCATGGGCAAACTATGGATTACGCAGATGCTGTCGGAATTGTCCATCGTGAGCCAATTGGAGTGGTCGCGCAAATCATACCCTGGAATGTACCTATCTTAATGATGGCCAGTAAAATAGCCCCTGCGCTTGCGGCTGGATGTACAGTAATACTCAAACCCGCGGAAAACGTTTGTTTATCAATCATGGAATTTTTCCAAGAAATGAATGATATCATCCCTCCTGGAGTTGTAAATATTGTGACCGGTTATGGGGCAAATGTTGGCGAAGCATTGGTGACACATCCAAAAGTGAGAAAAGTAGCGTTTACGGGATCCGTTCCCACAGCGCGAAAAATCATGCAATACGCATCTACAAATATTATCCCCCAAACGCTAGAATTAGGCGGGAAATCAGCACATATCATATGTGAGGACGCTGATATAGATGCCGCCGTTGAAGCCGCAGCGATGTCGACAATATTAAACAAAGGTGAAGTTTGTCTGGCGGGCTCGAGATTATTTTTGCACGATAAAATCCATGATAAATTTCTTGATAAATTCAAAACCCAACTTGAGAAAATTGTTCAGGGAAACCCCATAGACTTCGCAACCCAATTAGGTGCGCAAGCTTCAAAAGAACAATATGACAAAATACAAAAATACATTGAGCTAGGTAAATCGGAAGGCGCGACCGTTGTAACCGGCGGCGGGGCGACTACTGGCGGAACTTTTGACGATGGGTATTATATAAAACCAACTATTTTTGCCGACGTCGCCAATGATATGTCAATTGCAAAAGACGAAATTTTTGGACCTGTGACGTCAGCTATTCGCTGGAAAGACGAAAACGACATGTTGGAACAAGCCAATAACAGCGTGTACGGTCTCGCTGGAGGGATTTGGACGCAAAATATGGCGCAGGGCCATCGCATTGCGAGGGCTCTTGAAACTGGGACCGTGTGGATCAATCGCTACTATAATATGAAACCGGGTATGCCAATCGGCGGCTATAAACAAAGTGGTTTTGGTCGGGAATTCTCTTTCGAGGTCCTTAATCATTATACATTGACTAAATCTGTAATAATCAACCTTCAAGAAGGTCGAATGGGTGTATTCGATCAGTAATTTGAATTTAGAATAAAGGCTACTTTATGAGCAAACGTATTTCCAAAGGCGGCTGCCACTGCGGCCGTATTCGCATCGAAGTCATTGGTGAACCGATTGCTTCTGTGCATTGTCATTGTAGTGATTGCCAAAAAATAACCGGAGCAGCGGCTGAGGCGGCAGCTCTATTCCCAGTTGAAAACATAAAGGTGACGAAAGGCGAACCCAAATCATATCCGACACAAGGCGAGTCCGGCGAAAGTTTACATCGATATTTTTGTGGAAATTGTAGCACGCCCCTTATAGGTAAACCAGATGCAATGCCGGACATCGCTTCTATAACAATCCCGTCTCTGGATGACAGTTCCTTTATTACCGAGATAGGACACATTTATACTGATCACGCCGCCAGTTGGACGGATATACCAAAGGACGCTCAAAAGTTCCCGAAAATGCCGCCATTGGGGTAACACGCCCAATATCAACAGCCTGAAGAGTTTTCCGATAATGCTAGAAGTATTTTTGAGGTGACCTTTCGATTCTGCCGCGAGAAACTGGCAAACACCATTCGGAATTTATCGGTCCATTCAATTTGGCCCAATGATTGCCAACATCTCAATTTAAACGGGACCAGTTTATGAGTTCACGATTTACAAAAGGCGGCTGCCACTGTGGTAACGTTCGTATTGAGGTCACAGGTGAGCCTATTGCGGCTATGCATTGCCATTGTGTGGATTGTCAAAAAATTACCGGAGCCGCTGCTGTTGCTGTTGCATTATTCCCACCCGCGAACGTCAATATGACAAAGGGCGCGCCTGATACTTATACGACGCTAGGTGAGTCTGGAGAGAAAATACATAGGACGTTTTGCGGAGTATGTGGATCATTAATTATGGGAAAACCGGAAGCAATGCCCGGTTTCGTCACCGTAATGCTCCCGGCCCTGGACGATAGCTCTTTTATTAGGAAAATGGTTCACATCTATACCGACCATATCAAAAGCTGGACTGTTATACCCAAGGATGCTCAGCAATTCCGCAAAATGCCCCTTTGGGTTAAGCCAGTTAAGGGACGGGATACTTAAAGATTTTACCTAAAAGTGTTTCAGCTTCTATAGGCTAAGCAGTTGTAAGAAAATTGGTCACCAACATATTGAATCTATTTTTGTGCTCAATTTGCGTCCAATGACCGCATTTACCAAACATATGTAATTCTGAGTTGGGTAATAGCTCGAACAATCGAATACTGTTGCTGCTTGGAAGAACAACGTCTTCACGTCCATGTATAATCAGCGCCGGGCATTCAATTTGAGATATTTTATCTTCAGGGGTTGCTAAAGCCTCGATCCCATTTTGGCGCGGTGCGGGGAACATTGCGCTAAACGCTTCCTGAAAACCTGGTTGTATGCTTGCTTTATAGCGAAGCTCCGCCAAGCCTTCACCAATCAAGGAGCGATCATATGCAAATATATCAAGCATGGCCTGCATGGCTTCAATTGATGGCTCATACCCCCAAATTTCGTCTAGCGCTTTTGTCAGCGGAAAACTAACTCCGGCCGCCCCCATGAGAACAATTCTTCGGACTCTATCGGGGAAGTTCGCCGCCATCGAAATAGCGAGCGCACCACCGTATGAATTTCCAACGATGTCAAAAGTATCTAGGCCCAGTGCATCGGCGAAATCGATGAGATGAGCACACCATCTTTCCATAGAATAGATGCCGTCGGATGGTCTTTCTGTATACCCAAATCCAAGCATATCTGGAGCAAGTACGCGCATTTTATCCGAGAGAACAGGAATATTGAACCGCCAATTGGCCCAAGCTGTTACCCCCGGGCCAGATCCATGAATTAGGATTGCCGGAAATCCATTTCCTTCATCATGATAATTGGTTTTAACTCCACCTGCCGTAATCGACTTTCCTATTTCTGGGTTTTGCATTTAATACTCCATTGCATATATTTGCTTATTTTTTCCGCCGTTCGGATATAAGTTCGCCCGAAATAGCGTAATGATTGGCTGACATTTCATTGATCATCACTCTTACTGTTTCTCTCGGCGCTCCTAATGAGTCGACCGCAGCATCCGTCAACTGTTCGACAAGTTTTTTCTTTTGATCGAGGGTTCGTCCTTCCAACATATTGATTTGAATTATTGGCATTTAACCCTCCGCAGAAATTGATACTGAACCGAGTTTTTGGATATTCAACCGAATGGTTTCTCCTCTGGTCATTGCGTGGGCGGCTGTCGCTCCTCCGGCCATTACAATATCCCCTGGGTTGAGCGCTTCGCCCACTCTAGCCACCATTTCAGCACCTTTAATTAAAGAACGAATGGGATGACCAAGAATAGCTGCGCTTGACCCTGATTGTTTAATTTGATCATCAGCCGTCATCACCATTTCTAAATTAGAGATGTCTATTTTTGTCGACTGCCATGGACCAATCACCAATCCTGACGACGAGGCGTTATCTGCAATCACATCCTGCACAGCGAATTTAAAATTATCAAACCGGCTATCTATTATTTCCATAGCGGGGGCAATTGCCTCAACGGCGTCGAATGCATCCTGTTCTGTTACTTTTCCAACGAGGCGTGTTTTAATTAAAAACGCGATTTCCGGTTCAATTCGCGGATGAATATATTTTGCCATGGAAAGGTATCCACCGTCATCCAGCAACATCGCATCCGTCAAACGTCCCCAACAAACCTCATCTACACCGACTTGCAGCATCTTCGCCCGGCTTGTCAGTCCCAGCTTTATGCCGATCCGGCGCTCGCCACGTTGATACCGTCTCGCCAATGAACGAGTTTGGATATCGTACCCGTCTTCGATCGTCATTTCAGGCATTGTATTCGTAAACTGAGGTATAGCCTTCGCATTGACCGCAGCTTCATCAACAATAGCAGCTAATTTTTCTAAATCGGGCATTCTGCCACCTTTTGCAAACACACTCGGCATCATTTTAGCGATCAAACTCATGTTCAGGCAGCTCAGTCAAACAAACAATTGTTTATAGAACACGGCCTAATATTAGCGGTCTCAATTAACCGAAGTTTGATCGATTAAGTTGCCGTGGTTAAGTAATAACCTCTGTAAACGGCGCGTGGGCTTCGCCCGTGTGATAGAAGATTCCCCGCCAAGTTTGATCTTCGTCCCATGTAATGACAGGCATATCAGGCTGTGCCAAATAACCCAGTCCAGCGAATGTCTCGTTGCGGTTCCCAGATGGATCAAAGAAATAAATTGTTTCGCCGCGCGTAATTCCGTGTCGCGTAGGTGGTATGTCAATTTTGACGTTGTTTTTCGCCATCACATCACCAGCTTTAAGAATATCGTGCCAGCTATCAAGGAAAAAGGATATATGATGTAAACCAGATTTTTCATTGGGCAAAAATGCTATGTCGTGCGGTGTAGTTGTTCGAAACATAAAGGCGACAACGCGAATATCAGCATCTGGTCCGACAAGCACTTGTTCGCTTAAATAGAACCCCAAGGCATCGCGAAATAAATCATGATTTGCAGCAACCGTATTAATTCCTTTATCCGGGTTCACTTCGCAGGCGAGAGCTACGTGATCGAGCCAATGAGCACCTGTGCCTTTCAGGCCGTCAGGCCAAGGCGCCGGGTTTCGGACTCCGACGGCTTTGCCCACGGCATCTTTCTCTGCAAACAAATACATTTCGTGGCCGCTCGGCATCGTAAAATGCAAGGCACGCCCACAATCCGGGAGATGCCCAGCCTTATGCATAGTCGTTTTCACGCCATATTCTTGCAATTTTTCGCTCAGTTGATCTAAATCAGCATCGTGTTCGACTTTGTAAGCGACATGGTTCATACCAGCACGATCAGATTGCGTGAGTATAATGGAATACTTATCCCATTCGTCCCAGCCCTTAAATAATTGCTCACCGTTGGGGCCAGTACCTGTATGAATAAGTCCAATAACATTTGCGTAATGGTTAATCGCTGCGTCCATGTCCATGACGCGGAGACTTACATGCCCTATTCTCATAACACCCATTTTATTCTCCTTTTTAATATATGCTAGTCGATCATTTATTGCACATTATCCAATAGTTTGCACGAATGAAACTACATTGGTTTAGTATTTTTTCAAGCAAAAAGTATGATCCTGGACTTCAAATTGTTGGTATAACGAGCAACTACTTACTGGATTTCGCGTTTGCACCCCGAACTATATTTTTATGGAGTAGACCTGTAACAGTTAAAACGACAGCTGACCTTGGATAAGCCTTACAAGCCAGAACGACACCCGATGCCGCTTCGTCTGCACTTACGTGTGCTCGGCTCATATTTTCGGTCTTCACGTCACCCTTTAATATTTGAACCTTACAAACGCCGCAACCGCCGCCATGACATCCAGATGTAATACCCTTACGCCCTAATTCTACCATCGCCCCCAAAATAGATTTACCTTCAGCGCATTCAAACTCCTCATTCGTATCCGTTATTTGAGTGATATGTTTTACTATCCCCTTTAAGCCAGAAAAATCCATTATGTTATCCTCCGATAAAAAAGCCCGGTAAATAAACCGGGCTTTTGTCAGATTTGAATATGTTCAGTTATCGACGATCACGTAATTGGTCGATATTGAAAGTCGAATTGTTTAAGCCATCTAGACCGTCCCAATCCGCCTCCATAGACAAAACGGAATGCCGTTTATTCCGCACGTTCGGAATTAACACTGATTTCCACAAAGCCCGACCAGTTTTCGGTTGCCAATCCCGGGCATCATCCCAAACACGCCATAATTCCCCGTTCCGATCAAACATTTCCATATACTGTGCGTAGTAAAGCTCTTTATCTACCCAAATTTCTTTTTTAGAGTATTGATAACTCCCAGTCAGATCTTCAATTTTGTATTTCCATGTTGGACGCAATTCCATATCGACAATGCCCGATAGGCCACAAAGATTTTTACTCAATCTATATGGATCATAAGCTGCCCCAACCTCGGGCGCAGCTAAAACGAACGTATCTTCGCTTTTAGTATATTTAAATTTCCTGCTATCAGTTTTAAACCAGTTCGAACGCCAGTCATCCCAGGTAATTTCCAGTCCTGGTGCGATAACATCTTGTCCATTGGTACCCGTTAATGCTCGTGTGCGACGAAGCGTAGGAATGAATAGATTAAAATTATCATCTTTGTCGGCATCCGCGTAGCGCAGTCTAACTCCAGCGAGCCCACGAACATCTCTTGGGCTTTTAATCAAGAGAGCACCCGCCTCAGTTACACCTTCAAATCCCTCGACATTCCCATAAGGAGGAGTGCCAACACGCCCGGCCATCCTACGCCAAAAAATATTGCCTACATATTTGCGCTCAAGATTATTCTTGGCGCCACAAGCAGTCAATTCTACTGGATCAAAGATGAGGTCTTCTGTTCCAACCCCATGAGCATTATACAACCAATTCAGTTGCTCTCCATTTTCCGGATTAGTGAAAGGCAATCCCGCTTTCGCTAATAGGCCGTGCTCGCCATTTTTATCTTTCAACTCTCCTTTTTCATTAATCGTGAACGGATCGGGACCCAATTCTTTCGTCGCATCCAGACGGGCTTTTTGCATGTAATAATGATTAGTTGGGACAACCCGAATTCCTTCAACGCCTAACCATTCAGAAGAAAGCCGATCGATCCAATATTGTGGCAAATAGTCTTTCACCCACGGCATTGAATCAATATTATCTTTTGTGATTATGAGTCCGGGTTTTAATTCAGCCGGCAGGTTTGCATCATTAATAAGCGATGTCGCGGTGTATCCCCGGAAGTCTTCCCATTCTTTTGCAAGTGCCCTTGTCTCATCATTGTCGATTTCGGCAACCCACGCGGCATGCTCAGGAAGACCAGTTTCAGCCGCAAAGGCTTTCCACTTGGCGATCCATTCGTCTCCTGCATGGGCCGTCGAGGCCATAGACCCCAAAACGGCAACGGTTAGGCATGTTCCTAACAACGTTTTTAATTTAGAAAATTTCATCTTTAGTCTCCTTATAGATGAGGTTGCACCGGGCAGAATCGCCCGGCATGAGATTTAAAACTGATAGGTGAGTGAAAATTCGACATAGTCAGATTGCTTGTAAAGCGCGAGTAGCCCGCCCTCCGTATTTCCTGCAAATGTACCGATCTCAATTCTCGGTGTCAGTTTATTTTGCATCGCCGAAAAATTAATTCTTTGACGATATGCAAAGCCCCCCTTACTGAGATCCCAAATGGCTAGCCCATCAAGGGATACTTTATCATTGAACAATCCAATCGCATATGTTTGCGAGAAATATTGTTGATTTTTTTCCACATCCAACAAGACATATGGTGCTTGGAACATCAAATTTTCATGGTCTTTCGTGTGAATGTTAAAGAATTGGGTTGTTGTAAAAATTGAACTTCGTTGAGACTCCCAACCGGGCACCCATAAATTATAATCGAACCCAACCAGTGTAGATATTTGATCACGATGAGTAATTAAATCAGCTTTAGTTCCAATTAATGCAGGTGTGCCTCTCGCGGTTTGACCCGGAATAAATGGGTCATCGATTTCCTGCCGGTTGAACGCCTTATCAATTTCATAAGTCGCCTCTAAGCGCAGCACAGGTGAAACCTGTTTACGTCCAAATTTCAATTCGCTCATATCCCGAGTAAACGAAAAACCGATTGTTTTTTGCCGTTCCGTATAATCCAAATCAAAATCTGCAGTCACCGAACAAGGGAGTCCGCCGCCCGTCGGGTTTAGAATATCTAAACAGCCGAATGGAATTAGAGGAAAATCGCCCGGTGCGGCCGTACCTCCAGCAACAGATTGCAAGAAATCCACATATTGACCTGGTGCATGAACGGCACCAATCGTCGTAGGAAGATCAAGCGGGACGTTAGCAACAGATGCTGCGGGATCATTAATGAAGGAGCCAATATGAAGGGTGGAGCCTGTGCTGACAACAACAGGTAAATCTTGATACCCATAAAACCCGTTCAGTGTGGCTTCGCCCCCAAAGGCATTAAATTTCAATCGGGCAGCAAGCTCTTCATTTTTCCAATCCTCCACTTCAAGATCTGTGAGCCTTGAAGCCAGTAAAGGCATCCCGAACCCCGATTGCCCATCAATTAGGCGCGGATAGGGGAAACCGAAACCGCCGGCTGAGGTTTGATTGTTTGGAGTTGGGTTATTGACCACGAATTCAGTATGGCGAACTTCGGGAATATAAATTAACTCGAGCGATGGATTTTTCATACCAATCGCTTCAAATGGCGCTCCTAAACCTAGCCGTTTAAGGTCTGCCGTGACAGCAGCAGTCCATGCCGGTATTCTAATTTCATCCGCATCGGCGAAAAGCGTTCTTTGACGAAGATCCTGAGCATTGAGAATATCCAATAGCCTTAACCCGTCTGCTTGCCCCCACCCACGTTGAAACTTCCCTAATTTCAAAGATAATGTATCAGCGTCATTTGTAAATCTAATCGACAATTCACGAAGAATATCATCGTCGAAATCATCTAAAAATTCTAGTTCTTTACCGGAAGCACCGAAGGGATCAGGTAACATAAGTGAACCATCACTCGACGTCGACATGCTGAAGCGGTCCAAGAAAGCGCTTTGCGGCGATGTAAAATTTTGCAGTGCTGGCGATCTGAAATTACCGTTATCCAATTCATAAAACCAATCCCCTCTCAGCCAGAGATCTCCGATAACGGTAATGTTGTTATTGGGAGTCCATTCAGCCTGCAATTCTGCAACAAATTGTGACGGGCCCCAACCGATTGATTTATCATCGAGCCGATCAAAATAGATTCCTGTGCCTTGCTTTAACCGGCCCCCAACCCAGAGGTCATCAGGCAAGTTTAAAATTTCTGCTAAGTCTTGAGCGTTTGCCGGAACCGCGATAAGCAGCGCCGTTAAAGAAATCGAAGCTCCGGTTATGATTTTTTTTAAACCATTATAAGCGTAAGTGTTTAATTTTGAAGTTGTGCGATTCATTTGAATTTCCCCTTTCCGTATAATTCTAAATAAAAACTTTTTATTTATCTCCACCAAAGTCGAGATAACCAAATCGCACAATTGTCTCATCATTGGATATTGTGCGACACGTTGCTTGCAAGCAATCTATTTCAGCAGTCAAATAACACCTCCTTTTTCAGACGGGTTTTCATTGGCGATACTGTTAAAATTAAAACCCCGAGGCTTGAGAAGTTTTATTGCAGCGGGAACGACGGTGATTGCGCCCAACATGTTGAAAGCCAATATGATGGCTAAAAGCAGCCCCATTTCCGCTTGAAAGCGGATTGGGGATAGAAAATACCAAGGTAGTAAAGGCAAAATCATCGTCATTGCTGTAACAATAACCGCAACACCTGAAGTGTTAAACGCGAGGCTCGAAGCAGCGGAAAAATCAAGACCGCCCCTCATTTCATCGCGTATGCGATCTGCCATATATATGCTGTAATCGACACCCCGCCCCAAACCCAAAGCGGCAAGTGGAAGCGTATTAAGATTCATTCCAACATCAAGAAGCGTCATAACACTCATTGTTAAGTAGTGTGATGTCGCCAAAACAAAGACTATTATGACACCTAGTCTCACGGACCTATAGAGCCAAAGAAGATTGAAAATGATGATGAGAATAATCGCAAATAATAGGCGACCTTCTTTTAATTCAATCTCATCGTTAGTAGCTTTGATTAATCCGATTTGCCCACCTGCGAATTGAATGACGGGCTCATTTTCCTTAAAGTTATAATTATCTACGAACTCGCGCCCATACTTCATCAACTCATTTACAGTTTCAGCACTATGCTCGCTGGTGAATATGGATATTTTACCAATATTCCACTCTGGATTGGTATAGGCGGCAAAATCACCTGGTTCACCACCAGACCTAAACATATAGATATTGAATCCAACTTCATCAGTCGTATCAGGGATAAATTGATAAGACGGGTCGCCCTCCCAAAGCACCATGTTGATATTTTTAATTATCGGAGTGAGACTTGAGGCGGGTGTAGCAGGCAATACTCTTTCATAAATATACCGATCAAATGCCTCTGACTGATGATAAACATCAGGGTTGAGCATTACTTCCTCTTCTCCAGAAAAATATGCTTGTAAGACGTCTGTTCCGATCCTATCGAAATTCGAATTAATAGACGAAACATCATTATTGTAGCGTGAGTCGGGCCAAAGTATTGGACTCCCCACAGCATCCCCTATTTTCAAATTTTGGGAAATGATTATCCCGCCAAACATTAAAACAACAAACACGGGAAGAAAAATATTTCGAGAAGATTTTTCGCCGAAAATTACCGCTAAGTGAGATTGAAGAGGTAGCGTTGTTTTAAATTTAGCGGGTTTCTTCAAGAAACTCATAAATGCGGCCGCTACAATTATCCCCGGAGTTAATGTTAATAACCAAATCGTGCAGATCACAGCGAGCGTTTGAATGGACGGAATTGCGACAAGTGCCAAAACAGTGAAGCCAGCGGCGTCGGTTATTACAGCAGCGGTACTGGGAAATATTAGCCGCTCCAACCCTATTCTTACAGCCTCTTTCATTTCGCGACCCTCAGCCAGTTCATCAAATACTCGGGAGACAAATTGAACAGAATGCGATAGAACAGTGGCAAATACGAAAAACGGTAACAACAGCAATAACGGGTCAAGATTATACCCAGTGAAACCGATGACGCCGAAACCAAGCACGGTAACCGAAAAAGCAACTACCATTGGCACGATTACACCGACCCATGTATTAAAATATAGATAGAGAATAATTGCGATCACCAGGACCGAAGCCGCAAAGATCAAGATCATTTTCGGCAACTCTTTTTTCACAGCCCCCAATAAAATTGGGCGACCAACGATCGATAATTTCACTGATCCATCTTCATATTTAGCACGGATATCACCAACGAAATCTACTAATTCAGCAGTATCGACATCGTCCGCGAATTCGGCAGCGATCATCAAAGACTTTTCATCCAATGAAATCAAATATCCATTGAATTGCCCGCGTATAAGTAACTGAAATTTATCCATTTCAGAATCGGTTTTAGGAAGGTTTGGCCACATTATCGGATTGACCACGATTTGTCCCTGAGAACCAGATACAGCCCGGGTTTTTCTTAAATTGACGGCTTCAAATAACGGCTGTCGATTTGCGTGATGAAAATAAAATGTATCTGAAATCTCTTTATATTTTTCTAAGAATTCCTCATCATACACGGTGCCATTATTATTTTCCACCATTACAAGAACAGTATTTACGCCACCAAATTTATCACTAAACTTTTCATACAATTGAACATTTTCATGTTTCGACGGCAACATATCAAATAACGACACGCGAAGTGTTAATCCAGTAACGGCAAAATAGCCCGCTATCGATGTAACGAGGGTAGCAATTATTAGGATAATTGCCCGGTATTTTATTACCATATTTGCGATTGTTTTAACCATTCCCAACCCCATTTACGTAATATTGATTGCTGGGTGCGTGACAAAATGCTGGGATTTCCTGAGTTACCATTTGATCAGACCGGTCATTTGCGCAGTCGTTACATCAAGGGTAATGGCCAAGCCACGAGCACCGACCAATACATATTTTGATTCTGAAATGGACGTCGCGCCCATAAAATATAAGTAGTTTCGATCTGGGCGATCAATTTCTACTCCCCTAAAATTTTTACCATTTTCAATTGCGAAGATGTTTGCCAAGCCGACAATTAAACCGCCTCCATCTTCATTGGCCACAATATCAAAGAAATGTTGCTCAACACCTGTGTCTACAAATGACACCCGAGCGGGCACCTCCACTTTTGACACGTTGTCCAGACCATCTTTTTGGAGATGTACATTCGCTACAACGCCATTTAGGCCAACCGCGAATATAGAATTACCTATTTGTGCAATCTCAGTGAAAGTGGCATTGATCTCTGGTGGTGTAATAACCATCCAATTCTTACCAGCGTCCACAGTTTCGGCAATCACGCCGAACTCCCCAGCCAGCATGGCATGGGATTCGCTCAAAACAGCCAAACCATTCAATCGCGGCAAATCGCGACCTATAAAATTGTTTAAATTTTGATTGGCCCAGGTTTCACCGCCATCACTTGTGTATAATATAGCCCCCTCATGCCCAACAGCCCAACCTGTATCGGGAGTGACAAATTGAATATTTCGTAAATTAATTTGCCTGTCTTCTGTATGACGGGTTTTCCAACTGACCCCACCATCTTCACTACTCATTATACGACCACGATGCGTCACCAACCATCCATGGTCTCTGTCCAGAAACTGAATCCGCCTAATTAGGTCTGTATTGGGAAGAGAAAAGTGGGTCCAATTACTTCCACCATCCACCGTTTTTAGAATTGTTCCATAATATCCTGCAGCCCACCCATGAGACTCGTCAACAAAACTTACGCTGAATAAATTGTCGGGAACAAACCGAACGCGGTCATCACGATGGTGAGAAATATTTGATTGAGACAATAACGCATCAGGCTCGAAACCGCTCTCGCCCTCATCACCCGCCGACGCATCCATGGTCGCTATCAAGACAGCACAAAAAAACATTAGAAACAGGTTCAATTGGCGATATGAGCCTTTTCCAACCATATTGTTTCCCTCTTAATTCACTGCGATTTTATTTTTATATAATTTTATATAACATGCTTTTTACTATATGCAACGCTATACTTGTGCGTAAATCGGAATTTTTCTTTAGCAAACAAAGCGCACGACCGGTGAACTGCGAAATCAAGTTATTGACAGGATCAAACACCATGGAACACAAGTTAAAATGCGTATTTTATCAAGGAGTACCGCACAGCCAAATGCGCCCCTAAAAGCATAAATTAAGTACTGGCCGCATCAATAAACAACTATTGAATGAGCGCTTGTTGATGAAAAGTGGACCGAGCGAACCTCAGTTCTGGATGAATGTAAAGCTCAACTACCGAGTTCTGGGAATATATAATGATATTTCAGAAGCGAAATTGTGCGTTACGTGTGCGGCATCAAAATAGTTTTGAATACCGCAACAAACATCAACCATCTTGCTTACCGACACCGATTCCACCGTCTGAGTTGAATACACTTCCCGTAACATAGGGTGATATTTCTTTAGACGCCAATACCGCATATAATGGAGCGTGATGGGTCGCTTCCGCAGTATAACCCAGCGGCGTCATACCTTTTATGAGTCCGTCTACATCAGGAATATCTGTTAGCTTGAAATCCGCATGTCCTGCCGCTGGACTCCCCTTCAAATTCGTCATCGTTCCCCCTGGAGCCACAGCATTCACTCGTACATCCGGAGCGACTTCACGAGCCAATTGCTTGACAAGGCCAATTACCGCATGCTTTGACGCCACATAAATCGGGCCACCTCCGCCGGTGAAAAAGCTAGAGCTAGAGGCTGTGAGAACGATGGATCCTTTACTTTTACGTAATTCCGGTAGCGCGGCATAAGCACCTAACGCATACCCTTTAACGTTCACTCCGAATATTTCGTCGCAGATTTGCTCGAGGTTTTCTTCAGGTTGCGCCTCTAACGGTGTAATGAAATCCCAAATACCGGCATTCCCTACAAACGTGTCTAATTTTCCAAATGTCTTTACAGTCTTCGCAACAGCGGCCTGATTATCACTGAGGCTACGAACATCACCAACACATGTAGCAACTTTTCCTTTATAATTCGCTTCAACCAAATCAGCCTGCTCTTGATTATATGTCATCACACAGACTTTAGACCCGTGTTTTAAAAATTCATCAACGACTGCCTTTCCAATTCCAGTTGCCCCGCCGGTAATCAACGCTACATTTCCTGTTAACATGACATGTTCCCCTTTGTTTTATTTGGTGCAAATTTTGATTCACCGTTTTTGCACTATGTAAAATGCGTTCCGTAAACTTTAAACTCTCATTTCAAAAATGGCAATAGAGATTAATAGTTTAACCATTCAACAAATCAAAAAAAATGGGCCGGAGCCCAAAAAGTTATCGCCTAGTTTCGGGAGGCTTCCGCCAGGCGATTGATAGTGATCATGGCAACAAATTCGAAACATTTCCACAAAAAAGTAGTCTTATGGTGATTTTCGTCTCATACGGGACAGCATCACCAAACTTAAAATAATTATAATAGCGGGTAACGCCGTCATGATGAAAATGTTCTCGATAGACCAAGCCAGGGAAAGATAAATTCCCGTAAGCACAGGCCCAATAATCGCGCCGACGCGACCGACTGCAAGTGCCCACCCAAGACCGGTCGCTCTAATCGAAGTCGGGTAAACACCAACCGTAAACGCATTCAAACCAAATTGTGTTCCAATAACCGTCCCGCCCGTGATAAACACGATTGTAAAAAGAGCATACATCGAACTTGTCATAAAGCCAATTGACGCAAGAGACAGTCCAGCAATTATGAAAGCGGGTATTAAAACAATAAATGCTCCAAAACGATCAATAAATTTCGATAAAATAATTCCACCAACAATCGCACCAAGGTTTAAAATCACCTGGGTGATAATTGCTTTATCTAGAGGGAGGCCAGCCTCTTTCATAACAGATGGCAACCAACTCATTAGCGTATACATCATCAACAAATTGCAAAAGAATATTAGCCAAATGATTACAGTCATCGGAAACAATCCGTTGCGAAATAAATCTGCAACTGAACCATCACTAGTATTTATTTCGGTTTCGAGTTCTTCTAAATTATTTTCGGTAATTCCATAGGTATTTGTTTTAATTGCTTTAAGAATTTTCAATTGTAGTTTTGGTTTTTTTCCACGTGTAGATAAAAATTTTAGCGATTCGGGCAATAAAAATAGAAGTAATGCAGATAAAATTAGAGGCGCAACACCACCAACGATAAAAACTGATTGCCAGCCAAAATGTTCGATTAACTTTACACTTAATATCCCCCCAATACTGCCCCAGCCGGAAATCCAGCAAACATAAATGTCATAAGGGCAGCACGTGCTCGTTTAGGCGCGTATTCTGAGGTTAGAGTATTTAAATTGGGGATCGCTCCGCCCAACCCTAAGCCAGTCAAAAACCTATATAGCATCAATTCACGGGCAGAATCCGCAGTTGCGGTCAAAAGGCAAAACACCCCCATTAACGCGCATGAAAATATAATAACGGGTTTGCGGCCAATCCGGTCGGAAATAGGGCTGAGGATAAATGCTCCCAACATCAAACCTATAAGGGCCGCAGAAAAAATCGATCCCATTTCCGATTTCGCTATTCCGAATTCCTCTGATAATAACGGCGCTACAAAGGCGATTGCCTGGGTGTCAAACCCATCGAGGATGGCAACCAATCCACACAGAAGAACAACACGCCATTGAAGCCAACTGATCGTATTATTGTCAATTTGGCGCGAAACATCAGCTACCGATACTCCTACATTCTTTTTATTTTTCATGCTCTCCCCCATGAATATCAACTCTTTACGGTTTAGCTTTCAGCTTAATTCCGAGTATCGACCGAGTCCTACTATTTTTTACATAATTAAGAATTATGATTTTATCGAAACAGTCTTAGTTTTTAACAGCCGATATAAAGTGTTAGTTACGCTGGCTGGCTCCCCGATCATAACACTTCTATCGATTACGGCCCCACAAATCGCTTCCAGTTCTGGTTCTCTACCCATTTCAATATCGACCTGCATTGACGATTTTATAGGTGCGAGCCGCGATACAATTGAGAGCAGTTCTTTTATGTCAGTTTCGTTTAATTCGATGCCGTCGGCTGCGGCGGCACGCGCGGCCTCTCGCATTAAATCATTGACCACAAGCAGGGTCATCGGATTGTTAAGAACAAACCCGCTATCTTGTTGCAAAATAGCCGTAATTGGGTTCACGCCATTATTAATTAAAATTTTGCGCCAAAGTTCACGTTGAATATTTTCCGTTCCCCTAACATCAACTCCGGCTTGCACACAGCTCGCGATCATTTTTTTTACCGCCGCAGTACATCCAGTTGGGAAATTCCCAAACAGACAATAACCTTCCCCTATCGCATTGACATGACCAGGTTCTTCAATATGAGCTGCAAACCTAATGGATAGCCCCCCGACGACTGGACGACCTATTATTTTTGACAATAAGGTCGTGTTATCAACTCCGTTTTGCAGGGATAAAATCTGTGTATTTTTACCGATATGTCCGATCAGTTGGTTTGCGAGAGCCTCAGTTTGGTGCGATTTACACGTAAAAACAATCCAATCTAAATCATTGAGGTGTTTAAGGTCTGATGATTTATTACTATCGATAATGCGAGGACGTACATGAAAGTCTTGGCCGTTCTCTGTTATTTTCAATCCATTTTTTCGCATAATTTCAGCGTTTAAATTTCTGACAACCAGTGAAACATCAAGGCCGCCTTTAGCAAGCATACCTCCGAAGTAACATCCAACGCCACCCGCACCTGCAAACCCGATTCTCATAACAATTAATATATCATTCTTGCAATTTAGGACTTAACGGAAAAACATGGCCAACTCATAAATTCGACACAATTACGAGCCATATCCCCCTTAGATAAAGCATGTGCAGCTGTTGCCCCGCCCGCCATAACAATAAAGTCTTTTTTCAAGACAATCCCAGCCGTGTCAGCCAATCGAGATCCGGCCATTAATGCCTGAATAGGATCACCCAGAATTGCATGGCTACTCCCTTCTTGAACAGTTTGACCATTTACTTGCAAAGCCATTTTAAGATCACGGAAATCTAAATTCGGATCCATCCATTCGCCAACAACCAAGCTGGACGAAGACGAATTATCGGCTACGACGTCGGGAAGATTGAATTTGAAGTTCGTGTAACGGCTATCGATGATCTCAATAGCAGGTGCCACAGCGTCCAATGCGTCAAAGGCCTCTTCGCGGGAAATGATCCCGTTGATATCGTGTTTGATGCGGAATGCCAATTCAGGCTCGAAGCGCGGATGGACGTAGTCCTGAATATCGATTTCAGCTCCATTTTCAATCCACATTTTGTCTGTGAGACGCCCCCAAATTTCATCTTCAAGCCCCATTTGGACTTGTTTGGCTTTAGACGTGAAACCCATTTTAATTCCAATAAGTTTTTCGCCTCGTTCGAACCTGCGCTCTATTGATAGTCTTTGAACCTCGTAGGCTTCTTGAAGAGATATAGCGTACCCAGATTCAGATAGCTGAGGGATTGCAGTCGCATTAAAGGCTGCATCATCTACAATTTGTGCAATTGCATTTAGGTCAGTCATGTCGACGCCTTTTTATTTTTTAATAAGTCCAACGCCACGTCAACGATCATATCTTCCTGACCGCCAACCATACCGCGATTACCCAGTTCGACCAGTATCTGACGTGTATCCAAACCATAATCTTCAGCTGCTTTTTCGGCGTGACGGAGAAAGCTGGAATAGACGCCGGCGTAACCAAGGCTGAGCGTTTCGCGATCTACCCGCACAGGTCGGTCTTGCAGAGGGCGAACCAAGTCTTCAGAAGCGTCCATTAGCTTGTAAACATCGCAGCCGTGGTTCCAGCCTTTGCGATCAGCGGCGGCAATAAATACTTCAAGCGGCGCGTTACCTGCTCCGGCTCCCATAGCCGCAAGTGATGCATCAACCCGTCGCGCTCCATTCTGCACTGCAACGATAGAATTAGCGACGCCTAGCGAAAGATTGTGGTGTGCGTGGACGCCCCGATCCGTTTCTGGTTTCAATACGTCATTGTAAGCTTTCAGACGTTCCGCATAACCGTCCATGTCCAAAGCGCCACCAGAATCTGTCACGTAAACACAGGTCGCGCCGTAATCTTCCATCAGCTTAGCTTGGCTTGCGAGATGTTTTGGCTCCACCATATGACTCATCATCAGGAAGCCCGTAGTATCCATGCCAAGCTCACGCGCCATTTCGATGTGTTGACGAGAGACATCTCCTTCTGTGCAATGGGTGGCCACACGTACTGAGCGCACACCTAATTCATAAGCGCGTTTTAACTCATCGATGGTTGCAATCCCTGGCAAAATGAGCGTTGTAACAACCGCGTTTTCAACGACATCACAAACGGCCTCAATCCATTCCCAATCCGTGTGGGCCCCAAATCCATAGTTAAATGCGCCGCCATTGAGACCATCGCCATGCGCAATCTCAATCGCGTCAACGCCAGCCTCATCCAATGCTTTTGCAATCGCGCGCACATGCTCGACTGAGTATTGATGACGAATAGCATGCATACCGTCGCGCAGCGTTACGTCTTGAATATACAGACGGTCCTTTTTTGGGTCTTTCACGAGACCTTTGGACATTGATCCGGTCATGCCGCTGCTCCAAACCTTCTACGAGCAATCGCTTCAGCCGTTCCCATTCCCGCCGAGGTCATAATATCTAAATTCCCCGCATATTTCGGAAGGTAATGCCCTGCCCCTTCAACTTCGAGAAAAATCGTCACCTTGGTGCCCTCATAGGTTCCAAGTCCTGGAATGTGAAGTTTGTTATTCCCTGTAAACCGCTCGAATTGCACATCTTGCTTTAAGCGGTATCCCGGAACATAGGCTTGCACATCGGCGACCATATCCGCGACCGATTTCCTTATATCCTCTTCCTTACCGCCAACGGACAGGGCGTAAACTGTATCGCGCATCAACATAGGAGGCTCCGCTGGATTTAGGATTATAATCGCTTTGCCCTTTTGCGCACCGCCAACTCTCTCAATACCCTGTGCCGTTGTTCTAGTGAACTCATCAATGTTGGCTCTGGTCCCAGGTCCTGCAGAGCGCGAAGAGACAGACGCCACAATTTCTGCATAAGGCACTGATTGGGACACACGCGTCACAGCATAGACCATCGGTATGGTTGCCTGCCCACCACAAGTCACCATATTCACGTTCGGTGCGTCCAAATGTGCATCCATATTGACAACAGGCACACAATAGGGGCCGATCGCAGCGGGTGTCAGGTCAATCATTTGCTTACCCTCAGCCTCGCATATCGCTGCATGTTTGGCGTGGGCGTAGGCTGAGGTTGCATCAAAGACAATCCTAATATCTTTCCAGACATCCAACCTTTGTGCGCCCTCAACGCCCTCGTGCGACGTCGCAAAGCCGCGCTTTCGCGCCATGGCAAGACCTTCGGATTTTTTATCAATACCAATGACGCACCCCACTTCCAATACGTCAGAACTTTCTGCAATTTTGATCATCAGGTCTGTGCCGATATTACCAGACCCTATGATCGCAGCTTTTACTTTTTTACTCATTTTATTCCTCACTTAAAGGAGACTTGGCAATCACCAAGACCCTCAATTTCAACTCGCATTTCATCACCTGCGGCAACACTTTCAAGCGGCACAAGTGAACCCGACAAAATTACTTCACCTGCTCTAAATGGTATCCCGCGCTCACCCAAAGTATTGGCCAACCAGGCGACTGCTTTTAAGGGCGAACCAAGTGTGGCCGCACCGACACCTTCGCTTAAAAATTCCCCGTTTTTGGTTACAACCGCCTTGCAGCCAAGCAAGTCTACGTCCTTAGGGTCGGCCTCTAATCCGCCTAGTACATAAACTCCACAAGACGCATTATCTGCGACCGTATCTTGAATTTTGATTTTCCAATCTTTGATGCGGCTATCCACGATTTCAAAACAAGCGATAACGCTTTCCGTCGCATTCAGAACATCCATTTCAGTGATACCGGGCCCATTGAGATCTTTTTTCAAACGAAAAGCGATTTCGGCCTCTGCCCTAGGTAAAATCATATTTGAGACGTCAACGACATTATCTTTTGCAAACATTGTATCCGTCAGAAACCCAAAATCGGGTTGATCGACATCCAGCATCGACATAACCGCTTCCGATGTGACGCCAATTTTCTTACCTATTATCATCTCACCACTTGCTTCGCGGCGCTTTAAGAGTGCGAGAGAAACTTCATACGCATCATCAATGGTCATTCCCGACCAATGATCGGTGAGCGGATCAATTGAGGCACCATTTCGCAGAGCATCAAAAAGTTTACTTGCCCATTTCTCAGGAGTATTGGTCATGTTTCACCTATAGCTTTATACAAATGTTTTTGAGTTCTGTATAAAACTCAAGCCCATGGACACCGCCCTCGCGGCCAATTCCACTATGTTTTGCGCCACCGAACGCCGTTCTCAAATCCCGTAAGAACCATGAGTTAACCCAGACCAAGCCCGCATCAAGTTTTTGAGCTGTACGGTGCGCTCGAGACGTATTCTCGGTCCAGATCGAACCGGCTAGGCCGTATTTAGTATCATTGGCTCGAGCCAATACCTCGTCCTCATCTTCGAACGGCAAGAGACTACAACATGGACCAAAAATTTCCTCTCGAACGACAGCACTATCATCTTTAGACCCAAGCCAAATTGTTGGCTCGATCCAAGCACCTTTAGCGTATTTCGTTGGCATATCAGGAACGCCGCCCCCCAATAAGACTTCAGATCCTTGCTCGACCGCTTTATTATAATAAGACAATACCTTGTCGCGATGTTCGTGCGAGATCAACGGCCCCATATTGACATTTTCGCCGTCAGGTGGGCCAACAACAAGGTCCCGCGCGCCTTTAGCAAGTTTCTCCGCAAACTCATTGAAAATATTTTTGTGCACGTAAACGCGCTCTGTTCCTAAACAAACCTGGCCGCAATTTACAAATGCAGAGCGCATAGTACCGGCTACGGCTTTGTTTACATCGGCGTCGTCAAAAACAATCGCCGAGTTTTTACCGCCGCATTCCATAGAAATATTCCGTAGGCCAACGGCTGCCGCCTTCATAATAATTTCGCCAGTACGTGTTTCGCCGGTAAATGTGATTGCATTGACGTCAGGATGCTCTGCCAAATACGCGCCTGCACTATCTGGTCCAAAGCCTTGAACGACGTTGAATACACCCTTTGGTAAACCGGCATCATTCATCACCTGTCCCAACAACGCAGTGGTTGTCGGCGTTTCTTCGGAGGGCTTTACAACGACGGTATTACCGCAAGCGAGCGCGGGGCCAACCTTCCAAGTCATCAGGAGCAATGGCAGATTCCAAGGCGATATGACTGCGATCACGCCTTTAGGAGAGCGTTGGCCGTAATTTAATGCGCCAGCGCCATCAGGCGTTTCCATATGGAAAGTTTCATCAGGAACATTTTTAACAAGGTCTGCGAAGACTTTAAAATTTGCAGCACCGCGGGGGATATCAATATGAGATGCGACTGAGTAAGGCTTTCCAGTATCGGCACATTCCGCTTTTAAAAATTCATCAAAGCGAGCGTTTATACCATCCGCTATTTTATGCAGGATAGAATTTCGTTCTGATATACTCATACTCGCCCATGGCCCCCGCAACGCAGCCTTCGCTGAGGACACGGCCCGATCAACTTCATCCTTTTTGGCCTCATGGACGATCGAAATTAAAGACCCATCGACAGGTGAGATATTTTCAAACGTGGCGCCGCTTGCGCCCTTTGTGTATTCACCGTCGATAAACTGTAATACGTTTTGAGCCATCTAAATTGCTCCCTATCTTTATCCTTTTAATTAGTTTTTCGTTAGCTGGGCAAACGCATCAACCCCCGCTTGCGCGCACATCACATCTTCATTTTCACTAGCGCCAGAAACGCCTACGCCACCAATCAACTCACCATCATGTAAAATTGGGATTCCACCGCCGAAGGCCATGAATCTCTTAACTTGCGATAAGCCAGACAAAACACGCTTATCTTCATTTTTCAAAATTTCCTGCCAGTCAGTTGTAGCAACGCCGAAACAGGCCGATGAATAAGCTTTATCACGTGCAATTTGAGAGCATAGTTCCGGTGATTTAGTCATTTTAAAGTATGCGAGTTCAGCACCTTGCGACCCGTAGACGCTTATACAAACTTGTCTTTCAAGATCGTTGGCCTTTTTCAAAACTGACGAAATAATGATTCCCGTTGCTTCATCAGTGAGAGTTTTCAAATTTATTATCCCTGTTGGCATTTACCTATCCCTAAATTCGCAGCCGGATGACAAGCGGCCTGCATTTTCAAGTTTTCGTTGCATAACGACGGAAGATAGAAGACAGACTTTATTAGGAACTCCATCTCAAACCATCCGTTATATGATTTATATATTTTCCTTATTCTCACATGCGATACATATTATGCAACACTTTAATTGTTTTATTTTTGCCCATTCGGTTTGGGAGGTAGGTGCAAAATAGCGATCTGAACCCGCGGATTTTTAAACATAAAGCTATACAACACCTTTCCCATCCAATTATCTGAACAATTGAGAGAGTTTTTAGTGTATCAGGCGCGACCCCAATCTTTGATTGAAAGTAAATCTCTTATTGCTTGTTATGCTCACTTTTGCTGCATAGCCCATCAACTTGCTACAATTTGCCCATGCAATTAGAATTTCACGAGGACAGTCTTGAACCTTATTCTTGTTAGGCCGTCGTCACATCGGGGTAAGTCGTAGCGTCGACTGATATGATCTGTTGACGAGGCACTTCACCAAACATTTAAAGCTTCACTTTTGAGATGTTTCCCAAGGGAGACCTTTTTTCAATACAAAGTCGCGGACTTCTTTCTTGCGAACCTTAAAATTAGTGGTGCGCGGAAAATCATCAGTGACGAAAATAATATGTTTTGGCGTCGATATACGGTTTAGTTTATCACGGCAGAACTCTATCAAGTCATCGCTTGAAAGCTCCTTGTACTCATCACTTGCTCGCACGAGCGCAATGACAGCTTCGCCCCAGTCCGGGTGTGGAACACCAATCACGCAAATATCGGCAACTCCAGGATGCCTCGACATAACAGCTTCAACTGCCGCCGGGTATACGTTCACCCCACCAGAGACAATCATGAACTTTTGGCGATCTAACAAAAACAGGTAGCCATCATCATCGAGCTTCCCGATATCGTTTGTTCGTAACCATCCATCACGAAGTGTTTCTTGATTCTGCTCTGGCAAATTCAGGTAATGCGACATAATTGTAGGACCACGGAGCCATATTTCTCCAGGATCGCCTATTGCAACCGGCTTTCCCGATTCATCGCGTATCGATATTTCGAAGTGTGAGGCGACACGACCTACGGAGGAAAGCAGATTATTATCGGTGGTCAGAGCTTTTTGGTGATCGGCAGACGACAAAAACGTCACCCCGCCCCAAGTTGTTTCAGTTAGCGCATAAACATTTACCATGTCTTTTCCGAAAGTTTCAGACACGTTTTGTATTAATGTCGGAGAGGCTGGCGAAGACCCGTAAATAATTAGCCGGACTGAAGACAGGTCGAAGGGAGTCTTGCGGTTATCCTCTAACGCCCAATTCAACATCGTAGGGGCTAACAAAAATACGGAAACATTTTTCTCAGCCACTGTGTCAAAAAAAGTAGCTCGGTCATAATCGCCATCCGCGATCACATGTGTCATTCCATTCGCAAGTCCTAGGAGAGCCAGAATTACAGCCACCCATGCATTTCCGGTAGGCAGTAAAAAACTGTCGTCACGGGTAAACCCAAATTCGGCCACAGCATGGAGAATAGTCGCCGCAACACCACCATGGTTCAACACCGCCCCCTTCGGGACGCCCGTTGTTCCAGACGTATAACTATACATCAGCGGGGCACTTAAGGACAAAGGCGGATAGTGCAATGCAGTATCATGTTTTGCCATGAGGATATCAATATCAAGGTCGTAGTTATGATCACCGCCAAACCCAATTGTTACAATACCCAAGTCGCGCAAATCCTCGCGCACATTGCTCAAGAGGTTTTCGCACGAAGCATGAACTAGCAATCCTCTGAGGCCTGCGTCGCGAAAAACATGTCGAAGCTCAGCGTCAACATAACGCCTGTTAATCCCGACGCGAATTAAACCGATCTTCATACATGCGAAAAAATGCTCATAAACTTCAATACACTCAGGAGCCATTATTCCAATCGCGTCACCCGTAGCGAAGCCCTCATTCTGCAAAGCTAAAGCCATACGTTCGGAATTCACGTGCATTTCGCCCCATGTCTTACTCCGATCACCGCAGATATAAGCAACTTTGTTAGGGTTGTTCAGCCCAGTCCGGCGCACTAAATCGCGAGGTAAAATTTCAAGGCCTGACGGTGGAAACAATTCGTTTCCAGCCAAACTCTTCTCAGCACTATGTGGATTTGAATTTTCTAATGTCGTCATCTTTATATCCTCCCATCTTTTAGTTTATAAGTGAAAACTGGACTTTCCCGCTGATCGCTCCACAAAAACGCACTTCATCCCCAACGCGAGGTTCTGATTCTTCTCGGCCCGACAACACAGCTGCCAAGCGGCACCCCTCCTCAAGCTCAACAAACAACACAGTATGCGGGACTGAATATTCAGGCCCGTATTGCATATGATACACAGCGAACGAGTGGATATGCCCTTTGCCGGAAACGGGGCGCGGCGCAAGAGGGCCTGAACAAATTGGACAAATACGAGATGCATAATCCGCAACTCCGCACCCGTTGCTACAATCGGGGCAGGTCAATTCACCCTTCTCCAGCCTCAAGAGCACTTCATCGGCTATGGAGTCTGCGTATGACGATATAGATTCTCTCTCAGGCATCTCGCTCAAAGCTCCCTATGCTGACTAATTGCCATGGCTGCATGAAAGTCCATGCGTCCACCGAAGCCTGTAACCAGACCGATATCTGAAACTGCCAGCTGCCTATCCCCTCCTTCTCCGCGAATTTGTACGACGCCCTCATGAATTGGCGTCATACCCTGCAAATAATATGACGATAAATGCCCTCCGCCCGTATTTGTTGGCAATGCTCCACCCGGAGCAGTTGCACCATCAGAAATGAAGTCTACAGCCTCCCCTGCACCGCAAAACCCATATCCCTCAAGAGCAAGAAGCGTCGTTATACTGAAAGCGTTGTAGAACTCGCAAAAATCAAAATTCTGCGGTGAAAGCCCCGTAGCTGCATACAAATTCCGAGCAGCCACCTCCGCACCTGTTTTCACCTCTGGTTCGTAGCCAGAAAAATTCGGCGATCCACCGTGCCCTTGTCCAAAACCATGAATATACGTAGGTGTACCTTCCCACTCCTCCGCGTGACTGGCACTAGTGACAACCACAGCAACAGCTCCGTTTACAGGGTAGGCGCAGTCAAAAAGCCGTAGCGGCTCTACTATCCAACGCGAGGCGAGATACTCCTCCTTGGTCAGAGGTTTGCGCAGAAACGCATCCGGATTTTTTTGGGCCCAGCTGCGATCCGACGCTGCGGCAGAATACAAGGCGTCCGGACCTCCCCCATATAAATGGAAATACCGTTGAGCAGAAAGAGCGAAACCTCCTACTGCACCAATCAAACCTTGACGTTCATCCCACCCCTCAAGCCCAGTCAATCCGAGAGAGACCGCATAAGAATCCCCGGCGCCACTGTCACCGACGGGCGCATCTGCAAACACACATAACACCGCCTTTGCGGCACCCGAGCTAACAGCATATGAAGCGTATTGAATCATTTGTAGAGCAGAACTACCCTCGCCCTCAATTGACGCGAGTAAAGATAAATCCCCAAGTCCCATGTCCCGCCTTAGCTCAAGAGGCAATGTCTCATGCGGTTCCAACGGACTCCTATTCAGTAACAGTCCGTCAATATCTTTCTTAGTCATTCCAGCATCAGAAATGGCGTTTACGCAGCCCTCTGCCGCGAGCGCCCGAGCAGATGTCCCTCCACTGCGGGAGAACTCACTCGCACCCAAACCGATTATGGCGACTTTACTTCGACGCTTCTCAATAGTGGTCACTCTTACATCATCCAGCTAGATGAGGAACGAGAGACCGCGCACCGGCCCCTCCGAACCCAGTAGAAAAATACTTTTGCTAAACATCTTTATCTCGCCATTAACCCGCCTCAGCATATGCTCTACTCTGGCGGGCCAGACTTCTAGCTCATCCTTTGCTTGCCGACGGTACTCATAAATCACTACATTAGATCCAACGACGTATTCGTCATTCTCGAGAGCTTTGATTTCAATATTCGAAATCACCCTTCGCATCCGTGACGGAGGGAGCTGCGCATGTCGAACCCCGGTGTTTAATTGCCGAATCCGAGTAGCGAGCCTCGTGCGATTGTCGTTTAGTATAGATACTTGTTCCGATTCGCGATCCTGCCCCTCGAATGAGGGCACCCAATAGTGCATGTCATCAGCAACCAAACCTTCCCATTCTGAGTATTGAGATTCATCAGCGAGCCGGGCCTCCTTAAAAAGGAAAGCCTCTATCTCGGCACGTTCTTCCGGTAACACCATTCTATAGCCTTATTATAAAGTAATTTTATCTCAGCATTTGGCCTCCATAGCCAAATCCCCATTAACTCTAGTTGCGCATCATCTAACTCGGCGCCATCACCTCTTTGTAGCGGCGCCAAAAACCGCGGTTAGGCGTTTCATCCGTCACATGACTGGTAATAACACCACGATCATCGACCTCTTCTCGTTCGGCCCCTCGACTCAAGTCGAGCCAGCCCCCCTCACCCGTTAACGCAGCTTGAGCTCGCTCCGCGATGACGCAATCATCCGCCAACAAGAACGCCGAAGGACCAAGCGCCCCCTCGGACTGGCGCAAAATCCGCTTATTGACATCGTCATCAACGCCCTCAAGGTACATAGGCGTATGCGTATGCAGACACACACCGGAAGCCACAGGCTCAAAGCGGACGATATTCATCTCTCCCAAAAACAAGTTTGGAAAAATGACCGCATGAGGCGGCCCATCAACCAGAATGCCCGCGCCCTTTTTTTTCCCGTAAGCCTTAATCATGGCCTCTTGGTAGCTGGAATGCCGATCCTCAGAACACCCAAACCACTCCAGCGGCTTTGAATAGGTCGGAGAAAAGAACAACTCCGTATGACCACCACCCCAATCCTTAGATTGAGACTTAAGAGTTTCCTCATCATGCAACACAGCATCATCATAGTTAGACCGAATGGCCTGCGCGAACGACGGATGCACAAAATTAACGTGATACCCATCCGTATCGTTCTCCGGTAGCATTTTCCAGTTGCAGTTAAATTGGTGCTTAACCCAGCCACCCGATAGCCGTATTCGACCAACAGGCGACATTTCGACAGCCCTATCAATTAATTCAGTAGCGCGGCCAAGATGCTCCAACAATGGTGGAGCATCCTCATTGAAGGTCGCAAAAACGAACCCTTGATAAGCATCCACCTTTGCCAATCGCTGAAGACCATGACATGAGAAATCCCCCTTAAATCCGCCAGGATAAGGAACATCCACTAAAGCCCCCTTGGTATCGTATGCCCAGCCATGGTACTGACACACAAGCGCCCTCGCAGTACCCTTATCCTCTTGACAGATAATGTTTCCGCGATGCGCGCAGCGGTTAACAATAACAGAAATCTCGCCGTCACGCGAGCGAATCGCAAACACAGGCTCTCGCCCTATATTGCGCCGAACGAAATCTCCAGCATTAGGCACCTCTGAGTCATGACAAACGAACACCCACCCTTTCCGGTATATCCTGTCCATCTCGTCTTCAAAGACTCGTTCGTCCGTATACAGAGTCGAATGCACCCGCTCATTGCTGATCAAATCGTTGTAGTCAAATCCCTCAGCTTCGCTACTATGCTCGGTCATGCTTTCGCCTCCTTGGTAAAAATTGCCGCTGGCAATAGAGCTTATTCTATAACGCTCATAAATCTAACCAAGCGCTTGTTTATTTAATAGACCAGACCTATTATGCTGTCAAGCCGCAAGTAATTTTGTGGGTGTCGCGTTATAAAGAAAGTTGAGTGTAATGACGAAAGACAAACATGAGGCCAAGCTAGCACCCAACGATTTCACCTTGGAGGCTCCAAACTTTGCAGCGCTTACTCCGTTAAGCTTTCTTCAGCGAGCTGAGCGCGTATTTGCCGACCTTACAGCTGTTATTTACGGCACCTACAGTTGCACTTGGCGACACTTTGGTCATCGCTGCCGGCAGCTAGCCCGTGCACTACATGGCGCTGGGCTAAATCCAGGAGAAACAGTCTCAATTATCGCAGACAACATTCCAGCGGCAATCGAAGCGTGCTTTGGGATTCCAATGGTGGGTGGCGTAATCAACGCGATAAATACCCGCCTAGACGCTGAAGCCGTCGCCTATATTCTCGATCATGCCGACACGAAAGTTTTCTTAGTTGACCAGCGCTATACAGCGATCGCGGCAGAAGCAATAAGTATCTCTCAGCGCGAAATTGTCATGATCGAGATAGTCGAAACTTGTGGTGAAACCTCACCTTCAAGTTCCGCCCGCACATATGAGGATTTTTTGAGTGGCGATGATTGTGAAGGTGCGTTTCACCTACCTCCTATAGACGAACGCGGCCCTATTGCGCTGAATTATACATCAGGAACTACAGGCAAGCCAAAGGGGGTAATATTGCACCATCGCGGCGCCTATCTTAATGCTATCGGCAACGCGCTTTCTTGGCAAATGCCTCACTATCCTGTCTATTTATGGTCACTACCCTTATTTCACTGCAATGGCTGGTGCTTTCCATGGACCATTGCTCTCCAGGGCGGCACCCATGTCTGCGTCCGAGGTGTAGACCCGGCAGCTTTCTTAGACTTAGTAGATATCCACGAAGTTACCCATTTATGTGGCGCTCCAATCGTTGTTAGAATGTTAGTTGAGGCCGCAATATCTTCCTCGAAAAAGCGCACACGAATTATCTCCGTAATGACGGCGGGTGCAGCCCCTCCAGCGGCCGTTCTCCAACAGGCAGAGGAAGCAGGATTCGATATTACCCACACATATGGCCTGACGGAAGTTTATGGCCCTTGCACTGTTTGTGCATGGCGACCTGAATGGGACGATCTACCCCTAGAGAAAAAAGCTGAGCTAAAGGCTCGCCAAGGCATTGGCTATCCGGTGGTTGGCGCAGTCGTCGTGATGGATCCTGAAACGATGCGCCCAGTACCAAGCGATGGCGAAACGATGGGTGAAGTTATGTTTCGAGGAAACATAGTAATGTCTGAATATCTGAACGACCTAGAGGCGACTAAAAAAGCCTTCTCAGGCGGCTATTTTCACAGCGGTGATTTAGCCGTTGTGCATGCTGACGGCTACATTGAAATTCGTGATCGATCCAAGGATATAATAATCTCCGGCGGTGAGAATATATCAAGCATTGAGGTCGAGGGGGTTCTCAACAGCCATCCCGCAGTGGTCGCCGCCGCCGTTGTTGCGGCCCCACATGAAAAATGGGGGGAAACGCCACAGGCCTTCATCGAAGTAATCGATGGCAAGCAAATTAATTCTGACGAAATTATCACGTTTTGCCGTGCGCGCCTCGCTCACTTTAAGTGCCCGACGCGAGTGACTTTCATGCAACTTCCAAAAACATCAACAGGGAAGATTCAAAAATTTGAACTGCGAAAAATCGCAGGTGCGGTTGCTGGGTGAACTAACGCGATTAAGCTTTTCAAGGTTTAATCTAAAACTTGACATCGCGGTCAACACCCAGCGAAGTGTGCAGTATTGGTCGCTAGTTTAATACAGCGAATCTCGGTTCACCTTCTGTACAAATCTCGATTGGTGAGCCGGAGTTTGGGCATAGTTAGGGCCGACGCTAAAGTCACTAATTAAAGATTATTTCCGTAAAACTTCTTCATGTGTCCGACGACAGTTATTTCGAGATCCTCTTCTGCGAAGGTTTTACACGCAAGCGAAAAACCTTCGCGCTCTTCTTCAATTGTAAGTACGTTACGGTTCATCTTACCTGTCTCATACTGGCCCGCCAAAATTCTGATCTTGCAAACTCCGCAACCACCGCCGTGACAACCAGACGGAATTCGTTTTATATTGCTTCGTACCATTGACGCTAAAACACTTTCGCCCTTACTACATGTTGATGTACTTCCTGCTTCAACAATCTCGACGATAAACTTCATTTTCATCCGCCAAGGTCAGCTTGTTAAAGAACCGGATAAAATGTCAAAGTATCAGATGACCTGCGAGGACAATCTGAGTGGCTATTTGGCAATAACAAAATCACTCACTTCTTTGCGATATAACCCGAATCGATATCCACAAATACATCTCCATCATCGATTTTTATATCATATATTTCTAAAGGTTTAGTTGCGGGTAGCTTGTCGGGCCATCCGGTCCTAAGATCGAACGCAGATCCATGCAGAACACATTCAAGATGACAATTTTCCAAAAACCCTTCAGATAAACTCCAGTTACCATGCGAACATTTATCTGTCATAGCAAATATCTCGCCCTCTGATCGACAAACCACTATAGCGCGTCCCTCTGGCGGTACAAATCGAATAATCCCGCCTTCAGCTAGATCCAGACTCCTGCAAACTCTTTTAAACGCCATTTTTTATACCTTAGTTAATATGCTGTTGCTCGACCGCTGGAAAAAAGCAGTTATGCATAATTTTTAGAAATGTCCTAAGTGTAGACACCGACAAAACTCTCTACGACTTCTTGCTCATAATAAAATAAGCCTTTACCGAAATTATCTATAGTCCACACTCTTGTCGGATTATCCGGATAAAAATGGTAACCGCCTGCAAATGTTTCATTTCGGTTTCCAGACGGATCGAAAAAATAGATCGTTTGGCCGCGCGTTATACCGTGCCTCGTTGGGCCGATATCAATTTTGATATCACGGCGAGCCATTAAGTTGGCTGCGTGGCCTATATCAGACCATGATTCCACTAAAAATGAAGCGTGATGAAGCTTGCCCTTCACCGGAGCCTTCAAAAAGGCAACATCGTGAGCCTTATTTGAGCACGAGAGAAACAATGCAATATTATTCCCTTCTGGGTCCAGCACCCGCTCCGCAATACTGAAGCCGAGAATCCCAATGAGTATCTCAGCTGAAGCATCAATTTCATCTCCGAGCAAAGCACAGTGATCATATCTGACGATACGCATACCTTTGGGCTCATTTCTCCACAACTCTGGATTTTTGACCATCGGGCCATCATCCGACAAAGCCATTTCCGAATAGAAGTCGAATTGGTGCCCGGTAGGCATGTGCACACGCAAACGCTCTCCTACACCCGGCTGCTCACCTTTCTCAATAAATTCGAAGGTAACTCCGCGCTTCTCAAGTTCTGGAATCATGTCACGAACAGCTTGATCCGAGACGAGCTTGAAGGCCATAATATCAATTCCTACAGTATCAGCCTCCCGTAGGACTACACTGTGACGGTCAAATTCATCATAGGCTTTCAGGTAAGCTCTCCCACCCTCAACATTAACAAGATCTAGCCCCATATGATCCCTATAGTGAACAAGAGCCGCAGACAGGTCTAGGACACGTAACTGGACAAAACCAAGACGTAGAACGGTAGTTAGCATTTTAATTCTCCTCGTGCGATCAACGGATTTCAGATTTGCATTAGTAGCTATATTGCAACGTAATACCGTATGTGCGCGGGGGCGCGTAGGTTCCGAAACCAATTCTATTTCCGCGTTGGGTAAACACATGCGTGCGGTACACTTCATCGGTCAAATTTCGGACCCACCCCTGAACCATCCACTTATCGCTGTCAGAATTCCAAGCCAACCATGCATCGCTGACAGTGTGCTCCGGAATTATATCAATTGGATTATTATCGACATTCGTAAAGGTCTGGCTTTGATGTTTTACGTTTATGTTTGCAGTCAGACTGCCGCGATTGCCATTGAGATCCTTGACATATTCAACGTGAGCTCCGGCGGAATGCTCCGGCGCTTGACGCAGTACGTTTCCAGTAAAGTCGCCAGTACCTGAAATATCCGGCGTGCCGAAAAAATTCTCAAACGTTGCATCAAGATAGGAGTAAAACCCGCCAACTTCGAGATTATCAGTTAGAAGCGCGGTAAACTCACCTTCAAACCCTAGAATCTCCGCATTAGCCGCGTTTTCGGTAATAAATTCTCCAGCCCCGGATGAGGGCGGTTGGAAGAAACGAGTGACCTGAAGATCTTTGTAATCCGTATAAAATCCAGACAAGTTTGCGCGCAAACGATTATAGAAGAAATCGCCCTTCATGCCAACCTCGTAGTTAGTTGCCTTCTCAGGCATAAATGGTGTGGTAGCCCCTACTGCTGTGGTGGCAGTTCCTGTGAACCCTCCACTCTTAAACCCTGTCGACACTGTGCCGTAAACAAGAACATCATTCGCAATTTGGTAATCTAACGCGGCCTTCCAAGAAAAGTTATCCCATTCATCCTTCCCTAAAGTTGGCGGAAAAGCAGAAAGAACTAACTGTAACGAAGGAGAGGCAGGTATTTCGTTAAACGCGATAACTTCTTTTTCTTCGTAAGAGAATCTTCCCCCAGCTGTAATGCTTAATCTGTCCGTCAGAGCATATGTTGCCTGAGCGAATGCCGCAGCCGACCAACCTTCGTACAACATGGTAGCGGTCGCATAATTAGGATCAAGCGAAGCGTCCGCTATCGCCGTAAATAAAATTCCCTCAGTTCGATCGATCTCCTCTGAACTACCAAAAACCCCAACGACCCATTCCAAATCACTTGCTGTATTTGAAGTAAGACGCAGTTCTCCTGTAAACTGTGTAGCATCCTCCCAAACTAAGTCGCTATTATCGAACGTAAAACCTATAGTCGGGTCACCCAAAAATATGTCATTCGGGTTGCCATTCGAGCCTGTTAAATCCACTATAGGTGACGGGGGAAGACCCGTGTCGTCATGCGAGAAAAAGTACTCGGACTCGCGATAGGCTCCGACAGCTGTGAGGGTAGCAAAAGATAGCTCTTTATTCATCTCTACCATAGCACCAAAAACCTCACGGTTACCGCCATTGTCGTCCTCACCTAGATAGGTGCGCACTGAATCTGCGCCCCCCAGCGCCATATCAACCGCGATCGGGTCGGAGGCACACCCACAATCATGCAGCGGGCCTGCCGAACCCACGGGCTGACGATTGATATTTCCAAGCTCCTCGTCAGCCCCGTCGAGTGACACTAACAAGTTAAAGTCCGAGGTTGGCTCCCACAGGGTCTGAGCACGCCAAGCAAAAAGATTATTGCCGCCAATTTCATCGCCATTGCCTGGCCCTATCCATCGGTCATATCCCTCGAACGCACGGCGACTGAATGAGAACTTTCCAAACAGGTTGTCTGTAACCGGCATGTTAACCATCGCGGCGGTGTCAAACTGATCGTAACTACCAACTGTCTGCCGAACCCTTACTCTAAATTCATCATCAGGCTTGCGGGTGACGTAATTAATCACACCACCGATGGAATTTTTACCGAAGAGAGTTCCCTGCGGACCCCGCAAGACCTCCACACGCTCAAGGTCAAATATGTCGACATTTGATGCTGAGCGGGCGGCGACATAAATTCCGTCTACCATCACCAAAGTGGAATCTGATGCCGCAGCTCCATCTTCCTTGGTGCCCACGCCACGGATTGAAATCTCCGGCTGACCGGGTTGAAATGTATTAAAGGTCAATCCTGGCGTAATTTGCGCTAAAGCTGTAATTGAATTAGTCTGGCCTTGCTCCAACTTTTCCCCAGAGAAGGCAGAAATCGAAATTGGTACTGACTGCGAGCTTTCCTCTCTTTTTTGCGCCGTCACAATCACCTCATCAAACGATACGCGGGACCTCTCCGCTTCAGCGACAGGTAACGTTTCAGGTGCCCCAGCGTCCTGCGCGAAGGCAAATGTACCCATCTGGCCGAAGGCCAAAGGTGCGCTGGCCGCCAGCAATATGTTGCGCAATTTTAATCCCAGAATTTGTTTTTTAAGCATCGTGTTTCCCTATTAAATTCCCGTTGTTTAGTTCGACCCCATCGCTCAAACAGGTAAATTCATTTAATTGACCGCTTGGTTAGTTTTTTTATTTAGATTTTTAGACAGTCCATGTCAAGCATGGATTAAGTTAATAATCTGCTTTCTAGAGTTATGCGTTTCACTAATCAGTGCCACCGCTAGTTGATATCCAATTACCTAGGCTCTAGGGATGCCGAGAAATAATCCAATACGCGCCTTGCAACTGCTGGCTTGTTGCTCCTACCATGGAAGCGAGTATAAAATTCGGACATAATTATGGGACGACCTACCAATAAAGAACTCGAACTAAGCGGGGCCAGACGAGAAAATTTGATTCTGGCAGCAGCGAAACTGTTTAATGAGAAAGGTTACGAGCGCACTACAGTCCGAGAAATTGCGGATGATGTCGGAATCACATCCGGAACCATTTTTTATCATTTTGAGAGCAAAACGAGTTTACTTGAGGGCGTAATCCAACATGGGATGACGACCGGTTTGGTAATTGTAGAGCAATATCTCGAAAAACGTGTAGGATCAATCAACCGGTTTCATGGTCTAGTTCATTCACATCTAATTGCGTTGAGCGGCACGCCAGGGAATTCGCACAGAGTGTCTTTTCAGGAGTGGAGTTCTCTACCAATAGAGTCGCGGACGCGATTACGTTTTATCAACGAAAAGTATCGCAATATTTGGCTACAAGCACTGGAAGACCTGAAAAAGGACGGCCACCTCAATAGTGATCTAGAGTATTGCAGACTCACTATAATTGCGGCGCTCAACTGGTCACCTGTCTGGCTTAAGAAGGACATATCGGTTGCCTTGGCTGATGCCGCAGATCAGTTTTGTTCAGTCGCGTTAAACATGGAACCCGCGGAATTCTCACGTCTCAAGCAGGCAGAATGTAATATTGTTGACAAAGGATAGCGACTAGAAAAATTAATCCGCACCGGAAGACCTATCGGTGAAGGAAATAATGTCGGCTGGCTGTGATATTGACTTGTATTAGAGCGCCTTAAAGTACGACCTAGATACAATCACCAGAATTTTATCAAAAAATGTCGTTGTACGCACCCACGTCACAATCCGGATAGTCGCTCAGTGCCGTTACGTAAACGATTTTACATCGCTCAACATCCCAAATTCTCAATGAACCTGTTTGTCAGTTGCTCTCTGAATTATTCTTAGAGTTGAAGATTTGATCCACAGCCCGCATTTCCTGATATCACGGGGGATCATGAAGGCTGCCGGGACGACGATCAGAGTTAAAAGCGTTGAAGTCGTTAGGCCCCCAATGATCAAAGCACCGACAGGAGCGCGAAATTCAGACCCGTCAGATGTAGCTAATGCGACAGGAACCATGCCAAATATTGCTGAAAATGCAGTCATTAAAACTGGGCGCAAGCGTTCCGGGCAAGCTCTTGCTATAGCATCCCGTCCCGACAGTCCCTCTTCCATCAACTGGTTGGCCCGATCAACAAGCAAAATCCCGTTCTTCATGACAATGCCCATTAAACCGATCAGGCCAATTTGGACAAATATAGATGATTCAAAACCAAAATAATAAATCGCTGCGAACGCCCCTGAAAAACTCAATGGAGCCGTTACCATGATAATGGGAGGCTGAACGAATGAGTTAAATTGGCTCGCCAACACCATATAGAGGACGACAAGTGCCAGCAACAAAGCCATCCCAATATTGACGGCGGCATCGCGCATAATATCGGCATAACCCCCAATCTGATAAGAAACGCCCTGCGGCGGAGGCATATCTTTCAAAAGCCCTTCCAGAATATCAGTGGCATCCCCTAAGGCTACATCTGAAGCCGTGTCGCTGATGACAGAGACTTTACGGCTTCGGTTCTGGCGTTGAATTTCGAGGAGGCCCGATGCAAAGCGCGTCTCTGATATCGATGCGAAGTCTACCAATTTTCCGGACTGATTTCGAACTTGAATAAGGCCTACATTGTCCAAGGATTGACGCTGATCCGCTTTAAGGCGTAAGCGAATATCAAATCGGTCTCCGTTCTCTTCATAACTCCCAGCATCGAGACCGCCTAATGTAATTCGGGATATATTGGCTATCGACCGGGCGGATACAGCTTGATCTGCCGCTTTTCTGCGGTCAATGATTAATTGAGCTTCGGGCCGACCATCCTTGCTGCTTGTCCTTGAGTTTTCAAACGCACCCGTTTGCTTCATTCTGGCGATAAGAGCATCGGCATACCCATTTATAACGGATAAGTCTGGCCCGTTCAGAATTAGGTCGATTTCAGCACCGCCGGAAATCGTACCCGTAACCCAAGCGATTTCGCCAACTGAAACTTCGTCGGCTTGAGGAACTGTTTCTCGCAAGGTTTCCCGAACGGTATCCATGATCGTGAACTGAGAAATATCCCGTTCTTTTTTTGGCGTGATGGCGACATACATATCAATTTTATGGGGCTCACCGCGAACCCCGCCGCCTATCGTCCAGAATATGTCTTCGACATTTCCAATGGCGTTTACTGAGCTTTCAAGTCGTGCCCCGATTTCCTTGGATGTTCCCAGCCCCGTCCCAATCGGGAGTTCAACCGTTCCCAAAAATTCACTACGATCTGCTTTTGACAGGAAACCGGACGGAATGTGGCTTGCATACCATCCGCCCAAAAACAACGATGCGAAGGCTAAGACGATTATCGGGTAGCGAAACCGGATCGCTTTAAGCACGACCCGGCCATAAATAACGTCGAGCCAATTCCAAAACTTTGAAATGGGTCTAAACGCAGTCGGTATCGCATCTTTTTTAAGGAGGCGTGACGACAGCATTGGCGTCAAGGTCATCGCAACAATCCAAGAGATTGAAACGGAAAATACAATTGCGAGTGCATATTGGAAGAAAAATCGACCAATCAGTCCATCCATAAATACAATCGGAACGAACACGGCCAATGTGGCCACAGTCCCCGCGAGTACAGCCAAAGCAACTTTTCGCGTCCCGTCGAGAGCCGCCTGCATGGGCGGCTTTCCATTTTCAAGCTCGCGGGAGATCGCCTCCACGACAACGATTGCATCATCAACTAACAGCCCTATGGCGACTGTTAACGCTAGCAATGTGATTATGTTGATGGTTACATTGAATAGGTAAAAGACGAAAAACGTCGCAATCAAAGATGTCGGTATAACTATGGCAACAATTAATGTTGCGCGAAAATCGAGGAGAAATACAAAACAAACGAGGACAACCAAGACCATGGCAATTCGTAAATCCACACCAACATCATGTATTGAGCTTTCAATAAATTTGGTTGTATCTCGTGTTACAATAATGTCCGTGCCAACCGGGGCTAAGGCGCGGATTGTGCCGAGTTTATTTTTTATTCCGCGTGCGACCGCCACAGCGTTTTGGCCCGATTGTTTTCTAACTTCCAATGCAACACCGCGCTTGCCATTAAGATAAGCCACTGATCGTTCATCCTGTTCTCCGTCCTCAACTCTAGCAATATCGCCTATTTTGACGCTCACGCCATTGGGGCGGTAAGCGACCGGAAGCACTGCAAACTCCGATGGCTCTTTGACCTGAGCCATAGTTTTGATGCCGAACTCCTGTGACAGGCCTGACGTCTCCATTCTGCCGCCAGGATATTCAGCATGCTCGGTCTGGACCGCACGCCGAACATCATCGGCGCTAACTCTAAGAGCCCGCATTTTGTCATTATCGAGCCAAATTCGAATGGAGCGTTCTTGCCCCCCAACAATCTTGACTGAACCGACACCCGCAACGCTCTGTAATTCTTTTTTGGCGACATCATCGGCAAAAGCCGTAATCTCGCGAATGGGGGCTTCGCTCGCGATAACGATTGACATGATGGGGGCTGCATCCGGGTCGGCTTTCTCAACCACTGGCGGATCCACACCCTGCGGCAATTCAGACAGGGCCTGCTGTATTTTATCGCGCACATCTTGGGTTTTCACATCAATATTTGATGATAGAGCGAATTCCACAATGACGCGTGATATGCCCTCTGAGCTAAAGGATTGCATAGATTCAATGCCGTCAATTGTACTTAGTGTGTCTTCGATAATTATCGAAACTTCTGTTTCTATAGTGTTAGGAGACGCCCCTTCGAGTAATGTCGTTACCGAAATATAAGGAAGGTCGATTTCTGGGAACAAATCGATACCGATACGGCCCATTGACATCAATCCCAAGCCCACTAACGCTGCAATAAACATAACGGCAAAAACCGCTCGTTTTACGGAAGTTTCAACAAGCCACATCATGAGTTATTGATTGTAACCTTCATGCCTTTTTGTAGCGGCGTTGAAGAGGACAACACCACAGTATCACTTAAAGCAAGCCCGGAAAGAACTTCGACCTGATTGACATTGATGTCACGCGCGTTGATCGGTTGTCGAACGATAATGTTATCCTGTACTATGTAAACAAAAGGCGTATCCGGGGAGCCTCGGACGGCCCGCCTGGGAATAGTAATTGCTGCGCGCGCGGGAGTCATAATTTCTGCCCGTACCGATTGCCCGGCCTTGACGGCGCAGTCTTTATTTTTAAACGGCATTCTAAATTCAACAGTGCGCGCGACCGGGTCTACCCCGTCATTCAATATAGCTATGGTTGCGGGAATTGGCTCGGATTTGCCATCAACATGAAGATGACCTTCTAATCCTAAAGCCAAATTTCCAATTTCGGACTCCGGGGCAAATAGAATACCCGCTGCAATTTCACATTCTCGGATTTGCACGACGGATGAGTTCCCCAATCCGGAAAATGAGTTGGACATAAAAACGCCTTCATCAATATATCGCGCGGTAATAGACCCGTCGAATGGGGCCCGGACGACGGTATCGCCCAACGCCTGTTTCGCGGTTTGCAATTGCGCTTCTCGAAGTGCCACTTGAGCCATTGCGACTTCTGACTTCGTTTTAACTTCCTCATAATCAACACGCGATACGGCATCCTTATCGATGAGATTTGCGTAACGCTGATACAGTATTTTCGCATTGGTTGATTGCGCGGATGCTATGGTTAGCGTTGCTTTCGCTTCATCGACCTTTCGTTGATAGTCGACCTGTCTTGTTTGAAATAGAGGCTGCCCTTTTTTGACTCGGTCACCGACCTTTACAAATATGCGTTCAACAACACCTGTCGCCAATGCGCCAATATTGCTCGTTTGTTTGGCAGCAATTGTTCCTGACACGACCAATGTCTTAGAGATATCGGACATTTCGGGATGAATTGTCCTCACGACTGCGGTCAAATTTTCTTCAGTTATTTTTGGTAATTCTCCCGTGAGTGCCTCTTCTTCATGAGAAGCGGAGTGACTGCCCGTACAGGATGTTGTCCCGAGGCCGATGATCAAAAGCGCCGTGAACCGAATAAGTAAGTCGGTCGACCAACTTGCGCAGCGATTTGTATGCAATGCTCTGTATTTCATACTGGTAACCTCCGGAAGGGCGGCGCGTATCCTTCAAATTCTTGCTTGTAAATTGTCATGTACAATATATTATGGCTCCATACAATGTTAAAAAAGATGAACTTAATATGGCTTTGAATGCAACAAAATCTATCACTCATGACGCTTTGCGGGACGACCACCGAGTTGATTTTAGTTTCTTGATCAGTGACGTTTCGAGGCTAATGCGCAAGACATTTGACCGGAAAATGATGTTACTGGGATTGACCAGGGCGCAGTGGCACACATTGGTTCACGTCTTGCGAATGGAAGCCCCAACTCAAACTGAACTCGCGGATGTTCTCGATATTAATCGCTCGTCAGCGGGCGGCCTCATAGATCAACTTGAAAAAAGCGGTTTCATTAAACGCATTGCTGATGCCAGTGATCGACGTGTCTGGAGGATTAGCGCGACAAAACTCGGGGAAAAACGCGCTGAGGATATTTCTGCCTACGCAGAAACTTTAGCAAATGAGATATTCGGCGGGATACCAGAGCAAAACCTCGAACAAGCCCGGACAGTCTTACAGACATTACAGGCGAATATGAATGTTTGAGCATACAACGGACTTCCAAAACGGAAATATCGACTGGCGAGAATTTGCGGGTCATTTCTTCAGTGACGCACATCCAATGTTTTCACAGTTTAATGTGAATATCACAGACGTTTCCAAGCAAGGCGTGAAAATGGAAGCGTCACTCGGCCCTGATTTTAAGGCCGACAAAAATAGCCTGTTCTTACATCGCGGCGCGCTAACGCTTCTCCTGGATTCCGCATTCGGTATCGCATTATTCGCACACATAAGGGAATTAATTCCAATCGCAACGATAAATCTTAAAACCGATTATTTGACCCCTGCGAAGTCAGAATCAAAGCTCATCTGCACGGCGTCCTGCTTTGCATTAGACGGAAACATCGCTCGAATGCAGGGCGACATCAGCGACCCTGTGAGCCAAACAGTATTAGCCAAGGCAAGCGCCGCGTTTATGGTCGGATCAAAAGGCCCCTCATTTGCTGCGTCAGGGAGCCTCTAGGAAAGTGCCTCAAAACTCGAAACACAAGCCCATCGACCAGTGGTTGGGAATTAGCCAAATGAAAGACATCGGGGAACACGTCTATTACATGTCACCATCCGAAAAGCATATGGGAAACCCTGCAATAAGGGCCATCCACGGAGGCGTCGTCACCATCTTTATGGAGCGAGTAGCCGAAATCGAATTGTCGGATCGAACCAAATCAGCAATGGCCGCCACCTTAATTAACTCCAATGTCGACTTTCTCCGGTCCGCAAAATTAGAACCACTATTTGGCTCAGCTAAAATCGTAAAACTAGGTCGGCGGCTCGCGGTTATCGACGTCTTAGCATGGCAGGGTAAAATCGATGTCCTTGTCGCGAAAGCTACACTTAGCCTTAAATTATGATCTGTGCTCTTCCCCGATGAGCGCAAAACTTGCCTCCCAGTTTTTCTGGGAGGTCTTTTTCTGTCATAAGACTCTCAAGTAACACTAACCCCAACTGCCTTATTTTGGGTTGTACGACATTTTCATATACACATCGCCCTTGGCAAGCTCTTCCAGCATTTGCTTCATACGTTTTTGCTTCGTTGCATCCCGTTTGGCCCGGATAATCCAACCAAGATAATCGTTCTGTTGATAAGCGGGCCTTGCCTTGAAAGCTTGATAGAGATCGCTTTCCACAAGAGCAACCTCAACATTCTTCGGCATAGGATTGCGGTCTCGTTTTAGGTTTGCGAATTTGTCTTGGGGTGTCATTCTATTGGCACTCACTTAGTTGAGCAATCGGTTCATTTAGTTCAAGCACAAACATATTAAGTCTTAAGGGCAATTGTCCAGACCCTCATTTATGTATCCGTTTGATGTAGGGTTTATTGCACAGGTGTACCTAATTAGGGGATTGAGAAGCCAGGTTGATTACAGTTTCTGGCCTCGGCTCAAAGTCTTATTTTGAGCGAGTTTCACCAAAAGGACGAATTCTTAATCGTCGTGTACGGCCCGATCTTTGATAACTTTGCCAATGCGATTAATGTCCTGCGTGGAAAGAGCTTTAAATTATTCTGGGTTGGGAGCTGCGATATTGGGGTAGGTCTTAATATAGGTTGAAATGATTTGCTGACGTGGCACACCAGAAAACGCTCCATGGTCTTTTACATATTCCATGTGTTGATCATCATTTGCATTAAACTCGTGAAAAAGTGCATCACTGCGACCATCGAATACAAGTGGCTTAACTCCAAATTTTGTACACATTTCCATATTGAATGCTGGTGTAATTTTGTACGAAATCCCATTAAGCCAGAGTTTCACATAACCATGATAGACGAATAAGTCTGTTCCCATTGTTTCACGTAATTTCGGAGTACTTAAATGGTTCCGAACATCAGCAAACCCCACGGCAGCCGGAATACAAGCAGCGCGTAAACAAGCGGTGAGCAAGATAGCTTTCGGAACACAATAAGCATCCGTCCGTGCAACAATTTTGCTGGCCGTAAACCCGTCTTCAGAAAGATCAAACGCAAAGGGATTGTACAACCATTTGTCACGAACAGCGTTAAATAGCGCTATTGCTTTTTGGGTATCGTTGATACTGGCTGGAAACTGAGATAAAGTCTCTTGGACAAAGCAGGTTATTTCAGGTGAATCATGGTCAATATATTTTCCAGAAACAAGGCAATCCTCGGGTGCCGGATCCTTATTAAAGGCGAAAGTGGACATATTTTTCCTTCCATAAACTTGGCAGCTCATTTTTCATAAGACTATGGACGTATCACGCCTTTTTTGGGTCTCATACCTATAAAAGAATTCCACCCGGTATCCGATTAAAACACAAGCGGAAAAACAAAGCCGGTGTCATTCAAAATTGTAGTATTATTACAAGACTTAACACAGAGAATTACAACACTATCCCCCCGCAGAAGACGAAGATGGTCTCAGTAAGCAACCTAACGCAGGGACAAACTGAAAACGAATCACGTTTGATTTTTATGCTAATATTCGCCCCTTAATACTCAAACGGGCCCACGCGCCCTTTCATGTGCCCTTTTACGCGCCCCCTGATGTGCCCTTTTAGAAAAATGAAGGCCCATTAAGTAACTGATTTTATTGTTTTATTTAATTTTAATTGGCTCCTGCTTGCGGAGCCATCGGCCTTTAAGTCATTGTTTTTATTATATTTTTCATACTCCATTTCAATTTTACAAAATTAATTTTCGCCAACAGTATCGTTTATGGTTCGAGTCCGCAATTGTCATAAATTGGCTCCGTTAATGATGGATTCGACGAGTTCGGCTCCGCATTTATCATATAGCAGGGCAAAAACGACGCAGATGCCTCAACCCTTTTCGGGGAACAAACCCGGCATCCAGCGTCCTGCGAGAGCCGCAGGAAATGCCAAGCGCAGCGGCGCGCGCACGCCCGCAGAGGTGAGCACGCCTTTCTCCAGTAAGGCCGATGAGACGCGCCGGGCGTGACGAGGCGTGACGCCTAAAAGCTCCGCAAGTTCGCCGCGCTCAATCTCGCCGCGATAGAGCATAGCATCTAAGACTTGGGTCGATTTAGGCGGCAATTCATCGGCCCTGATTTCTTCCTCGACCCATATGCGGATACGGTCTCGAAGGCGGCCCGGTTGCATGAGGCGTTCCATAAAGTCCACTTGATCAATACAGGTTTGTAGAAAGAAAAATACAAACTTGGCCAATTCTTCTTCACTCAGATTACCCCGGCCATCTAAATCATTACGGCGTGGTTGATCACAGGCTGCGAGATGGCCTTTATAGTCCTTGACATTTCGAGCGAGCCCGCGCGCTATCGACCATAGACCGCCTGTTTCCATAGCATCATGTAAAACGGCATAAGACATAAGCCGCGCGACGCGGCCATTGCCATCTAGAAAAGGATGTATCCATAAAAGGCGGTGATGGGCGGTCGCTGAGGACATAATCGCGTCCACTTTACCACGCGCGGCAAATGCGGTCTCAAACCGTGTCATGAAGTTTGGCACGGCTCCGGGACTGATCGCGACATGCCGCCCGACTTGGACATCACGCAAGCGGTATTCACCAGGAACTACCTTCACCCGCTCGCCCGTATCAGGATACTCCACCCAAAGCAGGTCGTCCGGCAAGAGCGCGCAAAAACGCTCATGGGTTTCTAAGACGCCGCCTCTCGTTAAAGCGCGGTCTTTAAGCCCGCCCTCATCAATCCACTGTTGCACGTGAATATGGGCACGCGCTTCCAATTGCAGGTCGCGCTTTTCAGGGTCCACGCTGTAATCTTCATTCAGTGCCCGCTCAATATCAACAGGATGAGTGTCATGCCCTTCGATCAAATTACTATAATAACAGTTCATCGCGCGCACGAGATTAGAGAGCGCGGAAACAATGGGCAGCGGCAAGCTGCGCTTCAAACCCGTCGATTTAGCCGAAAGCTCGACAGCGAGATCCGCTAACGGCCCATAATGTTTGGACGTGCTGCTAATCAGTAAAGGCTCCATCATGGATGCCGCTTCACCTCTGTCCAAGTCCGCTGCCATGTCCGCTTCTATGTCCTCTTAAATGTCCGATTATTATGCGCCTAAAGCACATATATACAGCACTTTGCCATATTTGACCACATGAAATAGCTATCACCTATGTCCGCATTAACTACTGCCCGTATAACTCCGTTTAATACGGGTTTAGCAGGAAGAAACTCGCTTTCTATATGGCAAATCTCCATCACCAATAGATGGCAAAATCGGTATAGCCATTATAGATTACTAATCAGTGATAATGTGGGCGATTAAAAGTATTCTTGCGACGCCCCATTGAACTCGCACCCCATGGCGGACATTCAGAGAACTGACACAGACTTACCTTTTATCACCTATTATGCCAACACATATTCGATTGTTGGCATCATGATAAGCTCGCTAAAGCTAGCTCCCTATTGTCAGGGCTTCCAATTCATCGCCATCGAAGGTCCGGGCTCGTGCCAAGAAACGACGCTCTCGCCCGTTATCGAGTGAAAACATGCCGCCGCGACCTGGAACAGCGTCTAATATAAGTTGCGTGTGTTTCCAAACTTCGAATTGGCTCCCAGAGATGTAGACCGGAGTACCGCCGACATCGCCAAGCTTTACGTCATGCTCACCAATCTTGAAGTCTCCTTCAGGGTAGCACATTGGGCTTGAGCCGTCACAACATCCCCCGGACTGATGAAAAATAACTTTCGGATGATCTTGCCTAATTTCCGCAATGAGCGAAAGAGCTGCCTCTGTCGCTGTGACTCTTTTGGGTAAATCTGCATTCATTATGCGGTCTCCTTTTGACAAGATAGATACGGCTACCGCGAAATGCCCAAGGCTTGCATCCGGCGATAAAGCGTCGCGCGGCCAATTTTAAGCGCACGTGCGGCGGCGGTTAGGTTTCCGTTAGCCGCGGCTATAGCGCGGCGGATGGCTCTTTGTTCAGCGCCCTCTAGTCCACCTGCCCTGTGATCTATGTTATCAAGGATAGAACCGGCGGGTTGCGGCGTTGTAAAAGAATCATCATTCAAACCGTAGGAATGCCTTGCATGGCGAGTCGCGCCTATGAGCAAATCATCCCGGTCCACAGCGAATAAAACAGCCCCAGTCGCGCCGTCTTGTTTACCGCGCACGATTCGTGCATTGCCAAAGACCTGTTGAAAATGGTCAGATTCTATTTGGTGGGCAAATTGTGTTACAGTTTGAGTCACAAGACTCGCAAAAGGCTCTGATAAATCATTCCTAAATGAGGAAACATCAAGCACAGCCGCTAAACGTCCGGCTGCATCAAAGATTGGCGCGCCCATACAACTCATCACCGTATTACGCGATTGAAAATGTTGGTTTTGATGGATTGTAACAGGCCGCTGATCGACGGCGCATGTCCCTATTCCATTGGTGCCTTCTCGGGCTTCTGACCAAACAAAGCCAGTTGAAAGCCCTGCCGTCTCAAAATCATCAGCATCAGAGGCTGCGTGCCGCTGATCGATTACCACGCCTTCTGCATCTGACAAGAATACGCTACATCCTGCAAGATTGATCGTCGCATGAAGTTTATCCATAGCGGGCTGAGCAATTGACAGCAAGAGCCCAAGCTCTTCCTGGCGCGCCTTAATTTCAGATGAGCCGGACCGTTCTCGGTTTTCAACTGAGTCAGGCTCAAGCCCAAAATAGTTCAGAGACCGACTCCAAGACGCCGCCAAGGGCGACGAAGCCGCCTTGGACGATGATACAGTCTCAATGACGCGATCAGAATGCGTTGCCGCTATATCGCCTCCGAGGTTTCGATCCTTACTCATGTTAAAGACCTTAGCAGATTTATACGGCGTTCGCATCACAGATTTCTCCGGTTCTCGATTAGGTCGCGCACGACCTCCGGTTCAGCCAAGGTGCTTGTGTCGCCAAGATTGGAAAACTCGTTTTCCGCTATCTTGCGCAGTATGCGCCGCATGATTTTTCCAGAACGGGTTTTGGGAAGGTTAGGCGCGAACTGTATAAGGTCTGGTGAAGCAATCGGGCCAATCTCTTTACGGACGTGTAAAACCAGCTCTTTTGTCAAAGCGTCACTCGGCTCAATGCCCGCAATTGGAGTCACGTAAGCGTATATGCCCTGACCTTTGATGTCATGAGGATAGCCGACAACAGCAGCCTCCGCGACGGCGTCATGAGCAACCAGCGAGCTTTCAACTTCTGCTGTTCCCATCCGGTGACCGGAGACATTGATAACATCGTCAACGCGGCCCGTTATCCAGTAGAATCCGTCTGCGTCGCGGCGGCAACCATCACCTGTAAAGTAGGTTCCGGGATAGGTTGAAAAATAAGTATCGATGAACCGCTGATGGTCGCTATAAACCGTGCGCATCTGGCCCGGCCAGCTGTCTGTGATAACAAGGTTGCCTTCGACCGCGCCCGTCTGTTCCTTGCCCTCCGCGTCCACCAGCATGGGTTTAATGCCAAAGAATGGATGGCTCGCAGCGCCGGGCTTCATAGTTGTCACGCCCGGCAGAGGCACCATCATGCTGGCCCCGGTCTCGGTTTGCCAATAGGTATCGACAATCGGACAGCGCGCCTCGCCCACAACATTATAGTACCACTCCCACGCTTCAGGATTAATCGGTTCGCCGACTGTCCCGAGCAAGCGTATGGAAGAGCGGTCGGTAGCCAATACCGGACCTGATCCTTCGCGCATCAAAGCGCGTATCGCCGTTGGCGCTGTGTAAAATAGCGTGACATCATGCTTGTCACACACCTGCCATAAGCGGCTGGCATCTGGATAGGTAGGAACACCTTCAAACATGATTGTGGTCGTGCCGTTCGCCAGAGGCCCATAGACAATATAAGAATGCCCTGTGACCCATCCGACATCCGCCGTGCACCAATAGACATCGTCTTCCTTAAGATCGAAAACGTATTCATGAGTCATAGCGGCCCAAACGAGATAACCGCCAGTTGTATGCAAAACACCCTTGGGCTTTCCCGTCGAACCAGATGTATATAGAATAAATAATGGATCTTCCGCGTTCATGGGCTCGGGCGGGCAGTCATAGGAAACATTTGCCATCTCTTCATGCAGCCAGTAGTCGCGCCCGGCTTTCATCGCGACGCCAGAACCGGTGCGCTCAACAACAAGCATTTTCTCCAAGGTTGCCTCAGCAATTTCGGCGGCGGCGTCAGCATTTTCTTTCAAAGGAATTTTACGGCCGCCGCGCACGCCTTCATCTGCTGTAATTAAAAACTTTGAATCGCAATCAATAATACGCCCCGCGAGGGCCTCCGGGGAAAATCCGCCAAACACAACACTATGCACGGCGCCAATTCTCGCGCAGGCTAACATAGCGTAGGTAGCCTCCAAAACCATCGGCATGTAAATGGTCACGCGGTCGCCTTTTTCAACGCCGAGCTGTGTCAGGACATTTCCGAACTGACAGACGGCTTTATGTAACTGCGCAAAAGTCACGGTCTTGCTGTCGCTTGGGTCATCGCCTTCCCAAATTAAGGCGGGTTTGTTAGCGCGTGTGCTAAGGTGCCGGTCAATACAATTGGCCGTCACGTTCAGCACGCCGTCATAATACCATTGAATATGAAGGTCGTCTTTGTCCCAGCTTACGTCTTTGACCTGCGTATAGGGCTTTATCCAATCGAGACGTTTGCCGTGCTCACCCCAAAACGCCTCCGGGTCAGCGATGGAGGCCGCATACATCTCTTGATAGCGCGCTGCGTTTAAATTGGCCTTGCCCATGAAGGCCTCAGGAACTTGTACATTTTTCATTTCAGTATCAGCCATATTCAATTCCCATATTCTCTCAAACGTCCAAAAAGCCCTCCAATCTTACCAAACTATTCGGCAAGATTGGAGGCAGGCGAGAACGAAGCTAAAAAGACGCTGTGAACCCGGCAACGATGCGCGAGTCGGCAGTGCCGCCAGAATTTTTAATGTCCGTATCGATATAGCGGACATCGAGACCGAGATTATCCGCCACGGCATAGGTGAGCCCGGCGTTCCATGTCATATAGCTGGCATCGTCATCATCTAGAAACTGGCGAGCAAGCGTCCCGGACGCACTCAATTTTTTAGCTACCGGAATGCTCCCGTTGAATTCTAAATATGTCGCAGATTCCTCTGTCGCAAAGAAATCATTTGTCCAATGAACGACGGCACCAACAGAGGCTTTTCCGAGGGTCGTTGAAAGCCCGGCTTTTAACTCTGTCGTATCGAGGTCGATCCCGTCAGGCGCGTCGATATAGCCGTAACGCACAACAGTGAGGTCTAGCCTTACATTGCTGCCAATATCGCCGCCCCAGCCGGCCCACATATCATATTCTGTATTGATGCCGAGAAAGTCGACATTCTCTGCGCCGACTCCGGCGTAGAAGCCATTATAAGCAGCGGAAACAGATCCGAAAATCGCAGGGTCACCGCCTGATTGCTCGACGCCGCGCCAAACATATTCTGTGGCCCCTGTTAAACTCGCCGAGAATGACAGTCCGTCTTTTGCAAGAGTAGAGGCTTCAGGTCCGTCCTCCGCAAGAGCCGTACCTCCACTTAAACAGACCAAACCAAAGACAGCGGCAGATATTTTTACCGTATTTATTACTTTATTATTTTGCATGGGAAATCTCCTATCCTCCCTTATTTCAACAATCCCGCCTGGAGTGTTGGGCTAAGAGCAGGGCATATAAATACCGCGCATAGCCGTTCGGTTTGCCGCTCATTTTACGGCGGCAATACCGAATAGAGACCGTTTCCCGCGCTAGCAGGAAACGGGGATGATAAGCTTAGAAGAAGCCCAGTTTTTGCGGAGCGTATGAGACCAACATATTCTTAGTCTGCTGATAATGGTCCAGCATTTTCAGGTGGTTCTCCCGTCCAATGCCGGACTGTTTATACCCGCCAAACGCAGCATGGGCCGGATAGGCGTGGTAGCAGTTCGTCCAAACACGGCCCGCCTGAACATTGCGGCCAAAGCGGTAACATGTATTTGCGTCGCGGGACCACACGCCTGCTCCAAGGCCGTAGAGTGTGTCATTTGCGATTTCGAGCGCGTCATCATCGTCTTTGAATGTCGTGACAGAGACCACAGGCCCAAAGATTTCTTCTTGGAACACCCGCATTTTATTGTGGCCTTCAAGAACGGTTGGATTGACGTAATAGCCCTCAGACAGCTCGCCACCCAAATCAGCCGCATCGCCGCCAATGAGGACTTTCGCGCCCTCTTGCCGTCCAATATCAAAATAGGACATGATCTTCTCTTTTTGCTCCGATGAAGCCTGAGCGCCCAGCATGGTCGCCGGATCAAGCGGGTTGCCCTGCACAATGGCCCCGACCCGTTTCAAGACCCGCTCCATGAACTCATCATAGATGGACTCGTGAACAAGGGCCCGGGATGGACAGGTGCAAACCTCGCCTTGATTAAGAGCGAACATCACAAAGCCTTCAATCGCCTTGTCGAGATAATCATCGTCTTCGCGCATAACGTCTTTGAAGAAGATGTTTGGTGATTTACCGCCAAGTTCCAATGTGACCGGGATGATATTTTCCGACGCATATTGCATGATGAGGCGGCCCGTTGTTGTCTCGCCTGTAAACGCAATTTTGGCGATACGGTTACTGGAGGCGAGCGGTTTACCTGCCTCAAGGCCAAATCCATTGACGATATTGAGCACGCCATCGGGGAGGATATCGCCAATGAGCTCTGCCCAAACCAGAATACTGGCCGGGGTTTGCTCGGCAGGTTTCAAGACAACGCAATTGCCCGCCGCAAGCGCGGGTGCCAGTTTCCATGTCGCCATGAGAAGTGGGAAGTTCCACGGAATGATTTGACCGACAACGCCAAGCGGTTCGTGGAAGTGATAAGCGACAGTGTCATTGTCAATTTCGCTGATGCCGCCTTCTTGTGCGCGAATGCATCCGGCGAAATAGCGGAAATGGTCAATGGCCAGCGGCAAGTCCGCCGCCATAGTCTCGCGGATGGGTTTGCCATTATCCCACGTCTCAGCAGTCGCGAGCAAATCGAGATTTTCTTCCATGCGGTCCGCAATTCGGTGCAGCATCAAGGCCCGCTCAGCAACGGAGGTTTTGCCCCAAGCATCTTTTGCGGCGTGAGCGGCATCGAGCGCGGCATTTATATCGTCGGCGTCAGAGCGCGCGATTTCACATATTTTCTTACCCGTCACAGGGGACGGATTGTCAAAATACCGCCCAGCTTTAGGCGGAGTAAATTTCCCACCAATAAAATTGTCATACCGTTTTTTAAACGGAGGTTTCATTACGATTAGATTTGATTGTACAGGATCGGCTTCGGCCATCTGAGATTCCCCTATGTTGTTTACGCACCACTTGTTGCAGCGTCTAACCGAAAGCTTGCACAGTCGCGGCTTGTAAAAAAGGTAGGAGAATTAACAATGTAGACAAAGTGTCTCATTATTGAGACAGTTGCGAGACAAAAAAATATGACACAATGCTGAGGCTAGAGTGCGTAACCTCCTATCAAACAATAGCAATGCTACAGTCCCATCAGTAGTTCAACTCAAGTCATGGTCTCCGAAGACCTATGCTATTCCCTCGCCGAAGACGAATATGGTCTCAGTAAGCAACCTAACGCAGGGGAAAACTGAAAACGAATCACGTTTGATTTTTTTGTTAATATTCGCACCTTAGTTTTCAAACGGGCCAACGTGTCCTTTCATGTGCCCTTTTACGCGCCCCCTCATGTGCCCTTTTTGAAAAATGAAGGCGCATTAAGTAACTGATTTTATTGCTTTATTTAATTTTTATTGGCTCCTGCTTGCGGACTCGAACCTTTATTTGTTCAAAATCCCATATTCGCGGCTTCATATCAGACATACTTCCGAGAACAGCTTGCTTAGCTTAGCTTCAAAGAACCTATCACTCCATACGCTTAAAGACTCTGCCTCTACCGGACGTAAAAACCTAAGAACATCCCGCTTGGTATTTTCCCAATCAATTTCTTTAATCCGCTTAGCCAGTGTGCTTTCAAGCCAGTCCTTTTCAATGCTAAGGCTCTCATCACCAGACCACGGCCCAAACTGGCGTAAAGCGGCTTCGAGATGCGGCAAGTTTGGAAAATGCCCTTGCGCCACATACCAAGCGAAATCATACCAGTCCCTGCCCTTCACATATTCACGGCACAAAAGGGCATGGATTTTGAGTGCAAAATTTGAGGACAAGTCCTGATGACGAACTTCATAATCTACCGGAAAATCCAAAAAGGTAAAAGCCTCGCCCGAATACGCAGGCGGCTCGACATCAATTTCCAGTTTGATTTTGAGTTTCTTCCGAGCGTCACTTCGGCCGAAAGACAAATCCAACTGATTGGCAACCGAGCTATCCTTGATAACAGCATTTCGGATACGTTTATCCATTTGCGCTTTCGAGACAGTTTCAGGATTTAAGCCATATTCTTCGAACGTAGCTGTCAGCACTTTCAAATACGGGGCCCAATCAAATTTGAGATCTGGCTCACGGAGCAAGAAGTCGAGGTCTTCGGAAAATCGAGGCAATTTGTGTAAAATACGCAGGCTTGTGCCGCCTTGAAAAACGGCAACATCAAAAAACTTGGCGCGCCAAAGCCCGTAAAGCGCAATCTCTTGAATGATTTCTTTCGTTGCGTTTTCTTCCTCAACAGCGTTTGCCACCTGATACTTTGAAAGCCTCGCTTGAATAATATCGTTCATGCCGCACCTACATTCTGAATAGATGAACTCTTCGATCCTAATTCGAAAATGGCGGCTTCAAAATCGGTCAGGAATTCATTGGCAGTTTTATGCTTGTAAACGGTTTTAAGAGCGTCGAAATCCGCACCGCTGAGCGTTAAAAGGTTAGAGTGTTCAATACGCAACCCCGTTTCAACCCAACTCATGCCTCCCCAGTTCTGCTTACGATAGGCCACAATATCCATCAGGGCTCTTAGTGGTGATGCAATAAGGGCCGGTTGCTCACTCAAGACGTGGCGCTCCACGCCTGAAAGGAAGCCTGACTTATGAAGCGCCAGAGGATTGAATTCAAATCGTCCAAAGTGTTCATGGTCAACCTGTTGAGACTTTCGTCCGGGCGTGACGCTCACGGTCGTATAGACGGCTTCGGGAATCCAGCCATGAAACGCTAATGCTGTTTCCATTGAAATGTAGCTGCCGAACACCAGGGCCTGCGCCAGAGCATAGGGGTGGACAGGGTTTGTCCTATGCCGTTCTGAGAGTGCATAATAGCCTCGTTTGACCCGAATAAGATCACCGGACTTCAAGGCGCGTTTGACCTGACCATAACGCCGATCATCGCTTCCGCCCAAGATACGCGCTAATTGCCGATCGTTTAAGATACGGTTTGCATATCCGGCGTCAATAACAAGTGAAACCAATGCACTCATAAAATTCTATATACTGTCACATTATGACAGTTACAAGAACTTTTATTCGCATTTCTGATCAATACCCAAGCCCTGAATACGTCCCTGATTTACACCAAAATACACCTAATTTCACGCTCAAAACTTTTTCGCACTGCACACAAATTGCACACGCGGGCGTCTAAGTCATTGTTTTCATTAGATAGTCGCTCCAATCCATCATGGGCGCAACACTCACCTTAAATTGTTGATTCTTTAGAATAAAAGTTCTCATAAAAGAGGGTTGTTCAAGGATAAGGCCTAATAAATCTAACATCTACAGGATTTTAAATCCATTGTGGCTTAAGGGCACAGTAGAATGACTAAACTAAAAATAACCAAGTATAAAAGCAAGTCATGCAAATGAGTTGACCAGAAAAGGCTCTGTCACCTGATTTTACAAGAGGTGACACATATAATGAACCAATTCGAATTTCACAAAACTGGGCGCAATGGTTTTTCCAACTCTTAAAATATTAGGTCATGCCTTGGCTATATTTTTAAGGGTTATCCGATACCCTATATCACTTTATGCATGATTCACATCATCCGTAATATTTCAACTGCACCAAATATAGACAGGTCAACATTATTTGCTGCGATTGCATCAATGACATACAAATTTTACGCGGGGTTTAGTAAAACATCCAAAAGCTATAAGAGAATGACTTTTAGGCTTTAATCAAAGTAAAGGCACAAGTAGGGAGAAAAGTTATCTATTTTAGCTACTCACCTTTTAAATAAGATATGTTGCCAGCATATATTGCTTGTGTTTTGGACACTTCCAAAGACATTTCAGAGGGCACTCCTGCATCTGCGACAGTCTTTGCCACTTCGCGCATTTCCGCGGCACGTCTTTGACCATGCAAGGCAACTCGGCCGAACCAATAGTCAGCGCGGTCTCTATCCCACCCCATTTCCGGAAAGCTTGAGTGAAGGGAAGCTAAAACATCAGATTCGACGCCAAAATACCGAGCGGTCGATAAACATTCGATTGTCAGGGCTTCCATCCCTTTAATCATAATTGATCGGCACATTTTAATAGCTGCGGCGTGACCTACATCCGCTCCGACAGATTTCGCATTAAAGCCAAGCACCTTTAATAAGTCGGTGATTTCGTTTGAATTTGGGTGAGCTACCAATAAAGGAACTGACATTCTTTTGGGGTGGACAGGCGCCATAATCGCGACATCAATCAAAGAAGGAATTAATTCCGCGTTTAATTGTTTCGTTTTTGGTGCAACAGAGTTCATTTCCAAATAAGGTTGACCGGCGCTAATAAATGGTGCGGCAGATTGTGCCGCTATCGAAGATTGATCCGCTGTTACTAAGGAGAGAATTAATTCCGCGTCGACCAAAACAGCCTCTTGGGATGACGATAAGGTCACTCCTAGTGTAGTGGCCGCCTTCTGCATGGCATCGGTAATGTTGATATCGTAAGCATAGATGTCTGCTCTGGCCCGTAAGCCTTCAGCAAACATCTGGCCGGCCTCACCAAACCCAATCAATGCAATTTTCATGGAAAAACTTTCCCTTCCATCAACTTGTTTGCGGTGCGGATAAGCGCAGTGCGTATCACTTTGTCGCCTAACCATTCAAGTTCAACTGTAAGAGCTCCAGTAGGATGCTCGACATCAACGCGGCATGGATTAATATTTTCGAATTCCGCGATTTCATATGCAACGCTCCCCTCTATCATACAGGCGGCCGCATCAGACGCAGCGGCGAGGACTCCAACCGCTTCGTGTAGGCGGTGCGGAATAAAAGTGCGGGTTGTTATTATGCCGCCCTGTTTTGGAGGTGAAACCAAACACATTTTTGGAATTGTTTTATCTTCAACATTACCCAAATTCATCATAGGCCCAGCTTGCAATCTTATGGCTTCAATCGCCGATTTCAAACGAACATTGGATTCTAACTCCGAAGGTGTTTCATATCCTGAAATTCCAAAGTCAATCGCTCTCATTAAGACACTCGGCATGCCATTATCAATCAATGTGCACGCTATACCGTCAATTTCATCCTGAGGATTCCCTGTCGGCAGTAATGCACCACATTGTGCCCCCGCTGTACCAAAATAATTTTGAATCACAGCAGCATGAGTTCCTGGCACACCATCAATCCTGGTCTCTCCCTGATAGGTGATCATACCCTCTGGCGTAATTAGGCTTAAATCCGCGCGACTTTGCGAATTGGTCATATAAACCCGCACAGTGGTCTCCGAACTCTTCGTTTTGACGAGGCCTTTTTCCAAGGCAAAGGGACCAACAGCAGCAAGCAAATTACCACAATTTTGGCTGTCTGAGACCTTATCAGAATCCGGACTTACTTGGATAAAATAATAATCTACATCGCAGTCTTCGCGATCCGAGGGCGAAATAATCGCAACCTTACTAGTTAAGGGATGTCCGCCGCCGACCCCATCAATTTGTCGTGGGTCGGGCGACCCCATGACCTTAAGCAAGACCGCATCTCTTTTGACAGGGTCATCGGGTAAATCGGAGGCAAGGAAAAAGGCGCCCTTCGACGTCCCCCCGCGCATTAGCATACAAGGAATCCCCACCATAATTATGCCTCTACCTTATGTCCCGGCCAATATAGTTTCATTGGATTTTCAACCAATAATTTGTGTTGTAAAGAAGCCGTCCGGGCGATGTGTGGAATACGATCTACTAGTTCCCCGTCATCTGGAGTATGCGTTTTCATGTTTGGATGTGGCCAGTCCGTACCCCACAATACCCGAGAGGGAAAATGTTCAACTAAAGTTCGTGCAAAGGGCACAACATCCTCATAAGGCGGGCCTGTAATAGAGAGACGTTCAGGACAGGATACTTTCACCCAAAAATTCGGGTTATCTGACATGAGCTTTATAAATTTTTCGAATTGTGGATGTTCAGCCGTTAACGCGACATCAGGGCAAGCCATATGATCAATTACAACAAGTGTTGGGATTTGCGTCAAAAACGCTTCCAGCTCATCAATCTCGTCTGCCTCAAAATAAACAACACAATGCCATCCCATTTTGGCAACGCGTTTTGCGATAGTCAAATAGACTGATTTCGGTGTCGGATCGACTAAACGTTTGAGAAAATTAAATCTGACACCGCGAACGCCGACTTCATCTAATGCTCGAAGCTCCTCATCAGAAATATCAGGAGAGACAATCGCAACGCCGCGTGCATTGTCCCCTGCTTTCTTCAAACAATCGACCATAGCGTCATTATTCGTGCCGTGACAGCTCGCCTGGACAAGCACATTTTTTTCAAAGCCCAAATGGTCTCGCAACGCAAAAAGTTTTTCAGCAGGCGCATCATAAGGCGTGTATTTACGGCTAGAAGAATACGGAAATTTCACTGATGGACCAAAAACATGGCAATGCGCGTCTACTGCGCCGGGCGGCGGAGTAAATGCCGGCTTACGCGGCGCTTGATGCACATCTCGCGCGCCCTTAGAAGGAATCTGTGGCGTATTCATCAGATGTACTTTAATCCCTTTTTCGCCAAGTCTTCGCGCATGCCATAAACATCAAGGCCGAGTTCACCTGCCAAAAATTTGGCCCGGTTACGGGCTTCTTTCTCTTCACGTGCAATAGCACCTGCTTTTACATCCGCAGCAGTGCTGTGCGGCACGACGCAAACACCGTCATCATCAGCAATAATAACATCGCCCGGATTTACAGATTGTCCCGCGCAAACTATCGGGATGTTTACCGATCCCAATGTTTCTTTAACGGTTCCCGTACCGTGAATATATTTGCTCCAAACAGGAAAACCCATTTCCTTCAAATCTACAACATCGCGGCAGCCGCCTTCAATAATCAGTCCGCGTACGCCGCGCTGTAACAAGGAGGTCGCAAATAGATCCCCGAAATATCCGGCATCAGATTCTGAAGTCGGAGAAATAACGAGAATATCACCTTCTTGGCACTGCTCAACAACGACATGAATCATCCAATTATCTGCAGGCGGAATAGAAACAGTTACGGCATTTCCTGCTACGCGAGCACCTGGGTAAATCGGGCGCATATAAGGTTTCATACAGCCAGTACGACCTTGCGCTTCTGACACAGTCGAGACTCCCGATTGAGCAAGACGGTCCACAATATCCAATGGCACACGTTCAATGTTTTGAACAACAACACCTGTGGGCGTAGCATGAGACATCTTAAAGGCCTTTCGCTTTTAATTGGGCATCAAGACGCGGATAAACACGCCGAGCATTTCCTTCGAAAATTTGCTCTCTGTCCTCGGAAGATAGGCCAAGATTTTCGACATAAAGTTTCGTATCGTCAAAATATTCTCCGGTTTGAGGATCAATTCCGCGCACAGCACCAATCATTTCCGAGGCAAATAAAATGTTCTTTTTATCAATGACTTCAAACAATAAATTAATGCCTGGTTGATGATAAACACAGGTATCAAAATAAACATTTTTCATAACATGTTCATTCAGCGGCGGAATTTTTAACATATCTGCCAGGCCGCGATACCGCCCCCAGTGATAAGGCACAGCGCCGCCGCCATGCGGAATAATAAACCGAAGGTCCGGGAAGTCTTTAAACAAATCTCCGGTCATCAAATTCATGAAGGCATTCGTGTCTGCCGCCATATAATATGACCCCGTTGCATGAAGACAATCATTACAGGATCCTGATACATGGATCATAGCAGGAACATCTAGTTCAACCAATTTTTCGTAGAGAGGAAACCAATATTTATCGGTCAAAGGCGGAGCAGAAAAGTGTCCTCCGCTTGGGTCGGGGTTCAGATTGCAGGAAACAAAACCGAGCTCATTCACGCAGCGTTCCAGCTCGGCAATCGCATCATCTAGTGGGGCTGGTTTTCCGTTTTCAATGCGCTGCGGGAGCATACACCCGCCAATAAAATAATCTGGAAATAAATCGACGACGCGCTTTATCATATTATTACAGGCGACTGACCAGTCATTGACCGTTTCCCGGTCACCGATATGTGGCTCCATGGCCGATGCGCGGGGGCTAAAAATAGTCATATCTGCGCCGCGCTCTTTTAAGAGCTTTAATTGGTTATTTTCGATTATCTCGCGCAAACTTTCATCCGAGTACACTGGCAATGCTGGACGCGGAAGACTCGGATCTTTGAGCCGCGCTTTCTGAGCAGCGCGAAAATCGAGATGCTCTTGAGGCACTAAGGTTTGATGACCATGGATATCAATGACTAACACGCGTCGAACTCCTCAGTATCAATCGCTGCTCGCAACTTTTCAGGATAACGATGGCCAGAAACAGAAGTATTATTAACTATTTCGCCGGCCTGTTTAAGTAAGTCTGACGGAACCTCGATCGACAAAGTTGCCAGATTCTCTTCAAGATGATCCAGATTAGCCGTCCCAGGGATAACATGCACATGTGATCCTTGATTTAAAACCCACGCCAAAGATAATTGTGCCGGCGTTATGTTTGCTTTACGAGCAAGAGCTTCAAAACGGTCCATTAGCCCTCGATTTTTTGGCCAATTGTCTTCATTAAAACGCGGATGTTTTACGCGTAGATCCCGTTTATCTAAACGCGTCGCGTCATCTAAACCTTTAGCCAAGACGCCGCGTCCTAATGGAGAAAAGGCAATAAAGGCAGTTTTTAATTTTTTACACGCCTCTAGCACCGCAATTTCCGGATTACGCGTCCATAAGGAATATTCTGATTGCATAGCCGCAATCGGGTGCTCTGCGGCCGCTTTACCAAGTGTTTCAGCACTCATTTCGGACAAGCCAATAGCGCCAATTTTGCCTTCAGATTTCAAATCCGCGAGTGTACCGACAGATTCTTCGATCGGCACATCTTTGTCACGTCTATGTAGATAATAAAGATCAATAAAATCAACATTCAGAGTTTTAAGACTCGTTTCAACAGCCCGCCTAATTGTGGCAGGTTTGCAATCAATAGATCGCTTTGGACCTTCAGCCTCGATTCCACATTTAGACGCGAGGAAGACCTCATCGCGGCGAGATTTCAATACCCGCGATAATAGAGCTTCATTATGGCCTAACCCATAGAGTCGCGCAGTGTCCAGATGAGCAACTCCAAGATCGATCGCTTTATTTAAAAGCCGAATGCCTTCCTCTTCTGACGGCAAAGGATAATAAGCTTGGCTAAGTGACATACACCCTAACCCAATCGGGTTAAGGGGCGTTCCTGATAATGTTCTCGATGAATCTATCATGCCAAACTTACTGCATGCCTTCTTCAAGGTTATAGAGAACCTCATAGCAAGGTAATACCTTAGCAACAGAAGAGTTTGGCTCGCGGCCTTCGCGAATGGCCGAAATAAACTCTCTATCCTGTAGCTCAATGCCGTTCATTGATACGGCTACTTTAGAAACATCAATCACTTTATCGCGCCCTGTAATGAGGTCGTCATAGCGGGCTAAATAAGTTCCTGTGTCCCCAATATAACGGAAAAATGTACCCAGCGGTCCATCATTGTTGAACGATAGGGAAAGAGTGCAAAGTTTGCCCGTTTCAGTTTTCAGTTGAATAGACATATCCATCGCAATATTTAAATCCGGATGATGGGGGCCTTCAACAGCCTGAGCGACAACAACTTTTTCTCCGGTCTGATATTGGAATAGATCAACTGTATGAGCCGCATGATGCCAAAGTAAATGATCCGTCCAGCTACGCGGTTCGCCTTTGGCATTTGTATTAGTACGGCGGAAGAAAAATGTCTGAACATCCATTTGCTGGATGTTAAATTCCCCCTCTTTGATTTTATTGTGAACCCACTGATGAGAAGGGTTAAAACGTCGTGTATGACCGACCATGCAGACCAGGCCAGTTTCTTTTTGCTTCGCTAAAACAGATTGAGCATCTGACCAATTATCTGCAAGCGGAATTTCGACTTCCACATGTTTACCGGCGTCCATACAGGCAATCGCCTGGGATGCATGCATAGATGTAGGCGTACAGAGAATAACAGCGTCCACTTCTTCCATTGCTAATGTTTCGGATAGATCCGTAGTCACATGCCCCACATCAAACTTTTCTGCCAAGGCCTTGGTTTTCTCTAAAGTTCGGCCAACCAAACTCACGACTTCTACATCGTCAATGTTCTTCAACCCGTTCAGGTGTTTTTCTCCGAAAGCGCCTCCGCCTGCGAGTGCAATTTTCATTTCGCGTTCTCCAATACTATGTGTCCCAGAGCCGTGTTTGATGTCGGAACGTGGTAGGCTCTGTGTAATTCTTTTATAGAGGCACCAAGCGCCCCGCGCATAATAAGCCACATCACAAGTTCAATGCCTTCTGAACCTGCTTCCCGCAGATATTCAATATGTGGGAGGTAGCGTAAACGTTCCGGATTTTGCGTTAAATCGTCTAAAAATGCAGTATCAAATTCCCTATTGATCAGACCTGCACGCGGCCCTTGTAATTGGTGGGACATACCGCCAGTGCCCCATATTTGAACATTTAAATCTTCTGGAAAACTTTCAACGGCGCGCGCAATGGCTTCTCCGAGCATCCAGCACCGGTTTCCAGACGGAACAGGATAGGTTACAACATTCACGGCCAAAGGAATGACTTTAACAGGCCACTCTCTAGGCTGATCAAAAACGGCTGATAATGGAACCGTCAATCCATGGTCGACGTCCATTTTGTTTATGATTGTCATATCAAAATCATCCAAAATGAGGCTTTGGGCAATATGCCATGCTAACTTGGAATGATTTTTGACATTTGGAACAGGACGAGGCCCCCACCCCTCATCGGCGGGCTGATAACTCTCTCCGCAACCAATGGCGAATGTCGGAATAAGATCCATGTCAAAAGCTGAGGCGTGGTCATTATAAACCAAAACTACGACATCCGGCTTGTTCTCAGGTTTTTTGATCCAATCCCTCACCCAATCATAAGCCTCTAAAACGGGTTTGAAGTAGGGGTCGTCCCCCTTATCTTGATCAATCGCCACTCCAATTAAGGGGACATGTGATGTGCCGATACCGGCGGTCAAACGAGCCATTTTTATCGCCCTTCCCGAATCGACCGGACACCGTCGGGGGAACGCCCCCCGGCATTCATCATGGCGGTATAATCCTCAACGCTCATACCCGTCATCGTTGAAACAGCTTGAACAAATGACAATCCGTCAGTTGAAAATACTTTAGCAAGAAAATAAATATTGCCCCCCAACTCAAGAAGTAAATTATAGTCTCGCGCCAAAACAGCGGCCTTTTGCTGATCCGTCATATCCCAAGCTTTTAGATAAGCTTTCTCATCCGTGCGCCACGCCTCCCGATTCTCAGGCTTCATTAAAGACATGCAAAACTGATTGAGCCAATAACCTTGGCGCGCACGTTCAGTCGTATAGATTCGCGTACCCGGAATATCTTCCAATTCTGCGAGATAGTCTTGAATGTCTTGCCGCATGGGCTGATCCCTCATGTGTCTTAAGTGTTTGGCGTCAAAAATAAGTAGGCTTCTGACCGCCTCTGAAAAATAATTGTCGCCGCCATTCTATCTGCGTCCTAAGACCTCATGACTTATGGCGCCGACGTCATCTATTTTCACTTTGAAAGCACTCGCTAATCGACCTGCTTGAGCAATTCCCGGGCAATCGTATTGCGCTGAATTTCTGATGACCCTTCGTAAATACGTGTAATCCGAATATCACGATACAACCTCTCGATTGCGTAGCCACGGCAATATCCGGCGCCGCCAAATATTTGCAAGGCCGAATCGACAGTTCGGCTGCCGGCTTCCGTTGCAAAAAGCTTAGCCATAGACGCATATTCGCGGCGGCCTTGCCCTTGGTCATACTGCCAACAGGCCTCTAACAACATGAGCCTCGCGGCCCGCATATCAGTAGCCATATTAGCCAGATAATGTCGGATAGCTTGAAAATCAGCGATCACACCTCCGAATGCCGGACGAATACTGGCCTGCTCCAAGGCTAGCTCTAGGGCGTATTCACCCATACCAACCGCTGTCGCGCCCACATTCAAACGACCTTCATTTAAGCCCTCAAGCGCATAATGAAATGCTTTACCCTCTTCCCCCATCAAAGCATCTGCCGGGACTTGACAGTCATTAAAAGATAACTCGAAAACGCCTGGAGTTGCTGTCCCCATCAAAGGAATAACTCCATCAACAGAATAACCAGCTGTCTCGCTGTTCATAAGAAAAGCCGACATACCACCGCGTGCGCCTGCGCTCTTATCCGTGTAAGCATAGACGATTATTTCTTTCGCCTTGCTTCCATTAGAAATATAAGTTTTGCTACCGTTAATCACCCAACCGTCGTCATTTCTGACAGCCGTAGTGCGCAAGGACGCTAGGTCGGACCCGCAATGTGGTTCAGTCAAAGCAAAAGCAATGGGGATTTCACCGCTGACCATGCCCGGAACAATACGGGCTTTTTGCTCTTCACTCGCATGATTGAGAATATTTTTAGCTCCAGGCCCCATCAATGGGCGAAGCTCTGTCCAGAATTGAGGCGGCAGGCGGGCAAGTTCAATTTGCACTACGCACTGCATCAAAGCCCCCTGGTTCAAACCACCATATTCTTCTGGGAAAGGAAGCGCAAAATAGCCGTTCTCTATGAGTGTTTGGCGGACAATCGGCGGGACAACACCTGTGTCCTGAAATTCTTTTTCATATTGCAAGAGATCTTTCACTATCGCCTTCGTAACGTCTCTAAACTCTCTTACATCATCGGGTAACTCAAAATCCACGCGCTTTCCTCCATATTATTCAAACTTAGCACTTCGATTTCTTCTGCGAATTGTGCTTAAGATGCTTTAGACGTAAATAACCTCACATTTACAAGGGATACGGTCCATTTAGAAACCCGCATGAGCTATTCATTTTTCGGTAAATAGAATTCGCACTCATCCAATGTTCGTGGTACTGTTTTCAATTATTACCAGCAATAGTTTATAAAACGCAGAGATCTTATTAACCGTGAACGTCGAGCCCTATGATTTTAACTTACGTCATTTGCGGGCCATATCCGCGATTCACAATCATGGGAGCATTAGCGCCGCGGCCAAAGTCGTCAACCTGTCTCAACCCGCACTGACACAAGGCATTGCCAAGATCGAAAAACAACTTGGTTATTCTCTTTTTGAACGGCGGTCACGCGGAATGGTCGTGACACCAACAGGTCATATCTTGGTATTACGTATTGAAGCGGCTATCAAACATCTCGCACGGGGCGCAAAAGGGTTGAACAAAGCATTTCAGCATCCAGACCGCCTCATTACGATGACGCAAATACGCGCTTTTATTGCGACAGCGGATGCAGGTAGCTTCATTGCAGCAGCAAGAATGACAGGCCTTTCGCAAACAGCGATCCACCGCGCGGTAGGGGATTTGGAATATGTCGCAGGTCTCAAGCTTATTGAGCGGCGAGGACAAGGACTTTGGCTTAACAATTACGGGAAAAAGCTCGCCCTAGGTGCGCGTCTGGCAGTTGCCGAATTAAACGCGGCCATTTCTGATATTGGCTTGGAAGTGGACGGCGAAACAATTTCTATTGGCGCGTCTCCCCTCTCCCGTACTTTTTTAGTTCCGGCTGCTATGGCAAAGTTAATTGACCAAGAACCTAAAGCAAGAATAAATATAGTAGAAGGCAGCTGGCGCGAGCTAACAGAGTCTTTACGCGAAGGCGTTATAGATATGATTGTCGGAGCTGTTCGGCCATCTGACATTGCAGATCTCGACCAAATTCCTCTTTATGAAGACCGCTTGGTCATCGCAGCAGGCAAACAGCATCCTCTTGCAGGGACGAAAGACCCCTCAATCGACATGTTATCGCAATACCCTTGGATCGTGGGGCCCGCAAACTCCCCACTTCGGGCCCATTGGGAAAGATTATTTAAAGGACACAAGCTCCCTCCAAGCCCAATAGATTGTGGTTCTGTTATGATTATTGGGCGTTTATTAACGGACGGAAACTACCTAACTCTTCTCTCTCCGGATCAGGTCGCCCTTCAAATCAGAAGCGGCCTACTGGTCCAAATTGGCGAGCAACTTGACGATACAGCTCGGATCATCGGCGTTTCCACCAGAAAAGGTTGGAGACCCACAATTTTACAACGTCAGTTCACGACAATACTAACGAACGTCGCCTCAACTATGAAGTCTCCAGAAAGTTTAGGAACGGAAATTTATCCGAATTGGCGGTAAGCCTCACTGAATTTGAACTTTGGGGTTTAATCCAAATCTATCCAAACTGCCTTAGTTTCCAAATAATCGTCAATATGATGAGGCCCGGACTCTCGTCCGAAGCCACTCATTTTATAACCGCCAAACGGGACGTTTGGATCAAGCATTTGATAACAGTTTATCCAGACTGAACCAGCCCGTATTCCACGAGACATCCGATGCGCCGTAGCCAAGTCTCGTGTCCAGACCGCACTGGCGAGTCCAAAATTAGTGTTGTTCGCGCGCTCAATAACTTCCTCAATAGTGTCAAAACGCAAAGCCGATAAAACAGGCCCGAAAATTTCCTCCCGTGCGATAACCATGTCGTCTTCGACATCGCCAAAAATTGTCGGTTCAACAAAATTTCCGTTTTCAAATCCATTAGACGTCATCCGATGACCTCCCGCGAGTAATTTCGCGGATGAGTTCTTTGCACCTTCAATATAACCCATGATTTTATCAAGCTGCAGTTTCGAAACGACGGGACCGAAATGTGTATCAGAGTCCAAGGGATCTCCCACAATCAAAGTTTTTGTGTGCGCGACTAATTTCTCCATAAATTCATCATAGATTTCAGATTGGACAAAAAGGCGCGTCCCAGCACTACAAATCTGGCCACTATTTGCAAAAACAGCGCGCGCCGCCGCGGGAACGGCTTTGTCCAAATTGGCATCAGCAAACACGATATTGGGTGATTTTCCGCCTAATTCAACGCTCACCCGCTTCATGCTAGTCGCGGCGGCCTGCATTATTTTAACTCCAACGCCAGTCGAACCCGTAAAAGCGATTTTGTCGACATCAGGATGATTGGACAGTGCGGCGCCCGCCGCACCGTGACCTGTTACAACATTTATAACCCCATCGGGAACACCGGCCTCGGAACACATTTCCGCAAATAATAAGGCAGACAGAGATGTTTCTTCCGACGGTTTCATTATCATTGTACAGCCCGACGCCAAAACAGGCCCCGCTTTCCACACGCTCATTCCCGCAGGGCCATTCCATGGGTTGATTGCTGCGACAACACCAATCGGCTCTTTCAATGTATGGCTGATCACATCTCCGGGCGCTGAGTTACTTAGCGTGTCGCCACGCACTAAAGGAATCTGGCCTGCGTAATAGCGCAATAATGCTGCCGCCCGATTTTTACCTAAAACAGTTTTAGATAAAGGCGCCCCCAATTCTAACGTGTCCAATGTCGCTAATTCGGAATACCGAGCATCCATTATGTTTGCTAAATTCAGGAGGATTTTTTGGCGTTCAATCGGCTTCATTGTCCGCCAAGGGCCATCAAAAGCTTTACGGGCGGATTTTACAGCTATGTCGACATCAGACTCATCTGCTTCGGCAATTTTAGCCAATAGCTCGCCGGTCGCCGGATTACGGGTTTCAAAGGTTTTGCCACTTTTTGCGGCTATTGATCGTCCGTCAATATATAACTTCATTTCCGAGCGTTTCAAAAACTCGGGCATTTCAAAACTTTCAATTCTTGCCATCTCGATCTCCTAGTTTAAATTATGGCCCCTAAGTGTCCGACCTCGCGAAATGGCCTCACCTTGCTTTTCGATTCTATGATGCGGCCTCATCCAAAATGAATTGTACCGCGCGTTCACCAATCATCATGGTTGCTGAACTCGTATTTCCGCTAATAATATCTGGCATCACAGATGCGTCTGCTATGCGAAGACCTTGTATCCCGTGAACTCGCAATTTGTTGTCGACAACAGCCATCGGATCAGTCTCAGGGCCCATTCGGCATGTTCCAACCGGATGATATGCTGTATTCACAATTTGCCGGAGCTTTGCTTCAATAGCCGCATCACTTTCATGTTCTTGCCCGGGCTCCATTTCATCTCCACGAAGAGGTTTCATCGCATTTTGAGAAACGATATTTCGAGCCTCTTTAAACCCGCGTATCAGCGTTTCCATATCCTCTCGATCTTCAAAGAAGTTTGGATTGATTATGGGTTTAGCCTTGGGATCTTTGCTAGCTAATTTCACCTCGCCCGCACTCTTAGGGCGGAGCAATTGGATTAAAACCATAAAGCCATGCTTCGAAGGTATGACATTCGCATTCGACTTCAAACCAACTAAAAATGTCATCTGAATGTCAGCCCGACCATTGCCATTTTTAGTATCTACAAATCCACCGGCTTCAGCGACGTTTGAGGCCAGCATACCATCTCGCTTAAAGATATATTTGATAGGGCTAAAAATTGTCCGGAAGAAGGATTTACGAGAGAGCGCATAAGCTTCTGCGCTAGGATTTTCGACGGAAATATGAACTGTCGGGTGGTCCTGTAAGTTTTGGCCTACTCCGGGCAAATCTAACACAGGTTCGATACCTTTTTCATGCAAATGATCGGCCGGGCCTATGCCGGATATCATGAGTAATTGCGGAGAGTTAATCGCTCCAGCACTCACAATGATTTCTTGTCTCGCAACCAGAGTTTCCGTGTTACCGTCTTTATTGATCTCTACTCCTGTTGCACGCCCCCCTTTGACGATAATCTTCGTCACAAGCGTTGCGTCAAATACAGTTAAATTTGGACGCTTGAGCGCGGGATGTAAAAATGCACGTGCGCTGCTCAGACGAGTTCCATTGCGCTGATTAAGATCATAACGGCCAAACCCTTTATGGTCGCTGCCTGCGAAATCATCGTTGTTTTTATGCCCGGCTTCGACAGCAGCTTCTATAAATGCTGTCGTCAACGGATTAAGGGTTTTGGGCTTTTGAACGTCCAATTCACCGCCCTTGCCATGATGCTTTACAGTATTACCATGATAGTTTTCCATGCCTGTAAAAGCAGGCAAAACATCATCGTAACCCCAGCCTTCATTGCCGGCCTCTTCCCAATCGTCATAATCTTTGGCTTGGCCGCGAATATAAACAGACCCATTGATGGAACTACATCCTCCGTAAATTTTACCCCGGGGGAAACCAATAGTTCTGCCTCCGACTTTTTCATCTCCGCTCAACGTATATTGCCAGTTAAATTTGGCGCTAGGTAAGAGGAAGATATTTCCAACGGGCAAGAGAGCTTTAATGTTAGTCGGAAACTTTTTATCAGATGGCCCTGCTTCGATTAAAGCCACCTTTAATTCAGGTATAGCAGATAGACGATTGGCGATCACAGACCCTGCCGATCCAGAACCGATCACAATATAGTCGAATTCCTGATTTTGAAATTCTTGGCTCATAATATTCTCCGCTGCATTTTCTCAACCATTCGCCGCTTTGGGGACGTGCGCTTTAATTAAAGCGAAGCCCGCACAATTGACGAGCATTAGAATGGCGAGCACGCCAAAGAATCCAAAATTGTTCCATCCGATGAGAAGCGACCCTGCAAAGGCACTAATTATTGCGCCAATACGCCCGCTTGCTCCCATTACGCCCATTCCACGAGCGCGCAAAGCGGTTGGGAATACGTTTGTTCCGACAGCAAACATGGCTGATTGCGCAGCACTCGCAGAGAGCCCCAATAGCGTTAAACCCAAAAGAAGGAAGAATTTATTCTGCCCCCCTGAGATTTCGATAAACGCCAAAGCTCCGCAAACGATACTTCCTATTATTGCCATCATAATAAGGATAGGACGTGATCCGAAGCGGATCATTGCGATTGAAGCAATTAGTGCCCCAATAGTTCCTCCAATATTAAAGACCGTAAGGCCAAAACTCGCAACCGCTAGGTCAAACCCTTGGCTATCTAATAGAGTTGGTGCCCAGTTGAACATCAGATAGATCATAAACATTCCGGAAAACATGGCGACGCATAAGGCTAGGGTGTCACGCAACAAACGTCCCTTTAAGAGGAGCTTAGACGAAACGATACCTCCCGAGGTTTCGTCCTCTGTGTCGCCCTCTTCGATGATGAATGTTGCAACAGACTGTTCGGTTTTTGTTTCCAGATCTTTGGCGGCCGCAACATCTTCGCTACTCACATCCGATTTAAGTAATTTCATTTTCACTAAAATACGTTCAAGCTCTTCAAAGCGATTTGGCCGGCTCAATAAAAATCGAGGAGATTCCGGTAGAATGAAATAAAGCGTGGTGGCAAATACCAATGGTAATACGCCTCCTATGTAGAACAACCATCTCCAGCCCATGCTTGGTAAGATAAGTGCGGCCATTACGCCGCCTAAAATACCGCCAATGGAAACACAAACGACTCCAAATGTGACCGCTACCGTTCGCCATTTAACGGGGGTATATTCAGAAATCATTGCAGCCGCTGTTCCCGGCACCCCGCCAAGACCTATGCCTGCTATTGTACGAAGTATTGCAACCTGTTCGAGGTTTGTGGAAAACCCGGTCAGGAAAGTGGCAACACCAAAAATCGCTACACCTAGAATTAAAGCGCTACGCCGTCCGAATTTATCCCCAATCCATCCCGAAACAATGGTTCCGAAAGCCATGCCAATAAAACCCAATGCAAAAACCCATCCAAGGGCTGAGCGGTCAATTGCCCACTCCGCAATTAAGGAGGGCGCAGCCAATCCCAACATTTGGTTATCCAAGCCATCTAAAATTACGGTACCCGCTGTCATTAATACCGCCTGTAATTGGAAGGCGTTCAGGGGACGGTGATCCATTTGTTTAAGCCGAGCGGTCGCATTGGATACATAAGCTGACGGAGACATACCAATGCCAAAACTATTTAGATTCATTTTATTAATCCCCAGCTTTAGCTGATTTTTGATTCATGGCTTTCAACTGCTCACAGTTGGACCATTGCGTGCAGATATTCATTTCGATTTCCAATTGAGAAGAAAAATGAACATTAAATATCCAAGACCAACGTCTCTGATTTCGACCCAGAACAACACACCATTATGGCTTTATTTGTCTCTTTATCTGCCTCACTCAAAAAGTGATCTCGGTGATCAGGTACGCCATCAAGCACCTTAACTTCACAAGTCCCGCACACACCTTCAGAACAAGCAAAACCAATATCCACACCTGCCATAAGCAGAGCGTCCAGAATGGTTTCGCCTTTTTCGACTTCTACAGTTTTGTTGCTACGCATAAGCTGAAGCTTAAATCCACCATCTAACGCCACGTCGGTATCGGCGGAAAAATATTCATAATGAACATTTTCTTCTGGCTTAGAGGACATTAGCTCCTGAAAGGAGACCAACATACGTTCGGGTCCGCAACAATAAAAATGAGAACCAGAAGGTGCCTCACTTATGATTTGCGCCATATCCATACGTAAACCCATTGTATTGTCATGAAAAATAACATGGGCGTTTTCGTAAGGTTGTAATCGCTCTAAATAAGCGGCAGAACTTTGCGTACTACTGACATAATGCAACTCCCAACTTTTACCGAGCGTTTCCAGTCGCGCAATCATGGCCATCATTGGTGTAATGCCAATCCCTCCGGCGATTAATACACTATGCTCAGCGGTCTCATCCAGTTCGAAATTATTCTTAGGCGCAGATATCTCTATTTCCTGACCGACTTGCCACAGCTTATGAATGCCTTCAGATCCGCCGCGGCTCTCGACATCTAATTGGACTGCAATTTCGTAAAATTTGTTATCCGAAGGATCATTAACGAGAGAATAGCTACGCAAAAGCCCCTCACTTATACTCACATCAATATGGGCGCCCGCCTCGAATTGAGGAAATTGTTCATTTGGGAGAGGCTCTAATCGATAGCTATGGATTCCTTGCGCCTCTAAGCGTATTTGTCTCAACAAAGCTTTCATTCATTTCATCTCCCATTGCTCGCTTCCTTAAAACCAAGCCGAGCGCAATCTGAGCCAATCAGGACTCTATATTATTTTTAGTCTTGTCAGAAAAAGCGCGCCAAAAACGCGCCCTATCATTGGCATTCTAAGAGAAGCGCAAGCTAAGCACTTTTACCCCAGCGCTCAGCCTTTTCCAGCTGGGCTTCATAAGCCTCCTTTAGATCCGCTTCTGGTTCATGCAAGAATGAACCCGCACGCGCTTTATAGAAAATATTTGCATCCTCAACACCTGGCGGGGTTAGCCCCTTATCCCGCGCAGCTTTTGCCATCAACAAAATACGACGCCGAGTGAAAGCAATCATTTGATCGGTTGGAGCCAGGTTTTCATATTCATGGTCTGTTATCCCGCCCATACTTTCAGTTACCGCCTGGTCTTGCATGGTGATGTTAGGGATACCGGTAAATTGATGGCCATTCCTTTGGGATTCGCGATCAATACCCCAGTCATTGTGCTCTTCATCTGCAGCGCGCCAACGACCGAACCAGTCCGTGGTTGTTTCTGCATACTTGATTGGCTCAAATAATGGTGTGTCATCCTTTAGCTTAGACGTATAAGCAGGATTTCCTTCATCAACGCCGCCGGTAATGTCGAACAACATAGAATGCTCATCATCCATAGGCACCCAAGCCCGCGCAATCGCGCGTGTGGAAAAACGGTTATTTGGAGTCTGGGTCCAAAATGGGAACATGAAATGCGCTACGCGCCAGCTCATTTGTCCATCATCATTTGGGCGATAAGCTCCATACATTGTCCCCCACTCCGCATTAGAGACCACATATTCTGGCGACCGATTTAAAACAGTCGGACGCATTGGATGATCTTCCTCAAGATCATCCGGGGTCAAAGAGCCAACATGTAAATACCCCACGTGAGAAGTATCAATGTCCCCTTCTAAAGCCTGCAACCAATTACAATTGCGCTGAAGGCACCAAATCTCAGGGTCCTCCATCATCGTCGCCTCAATTTGTGGAAGCGGCGGCGGCGTATCAGCCTTGCCCATATAAATCCAAATCAGCCCATTTGCCTCATGTGTTTTATAAGCCCGTGCATTCACCTTATCCTTGAAATCCATCCGAGCAGGAACACTTGGCATGTCGACACATTTGCCATCCACGTCAAATTTCCATCCATGATAAACACAGCGTATTCCGTTTTCCTCATTTCGGCCAATGAACAAAGATGCACAGCGATGGGGACATCTATGATCCATAACCCCTACGCGGCCGGATGTATCACGAAACGCTATAAGTTTTTCGCAAAGTATCATAAGGCGAACAGGATCACCATCGGAGACTACCTCTGAACTTTTTGCCACAGGAATCCAATATTGGCGCATAAACTCGCCCATAAGTGTACCAGGTCCAACCCGGGTGATTTCGTCAGTTTTATTGGATTTCATGTCTAATTACCCTTTTAAGACCCCATTTAAGGCCATGTTTTTGTGAGTTGCCGCCTCAATTATGAATATCGAGTTTGTTTCCCAACAGGCCTGAAAGCCTTAATATTTCACGCTATGCAGCATTATTCATTATGAGGGGTAGTTAAAGAGCTCAGGAACTTCTAATTCGAAAGAGTGTCTACGTATTCATTAATCGGGATACGGCTAACAATTGTGCTTGCGCTGGATTTCTTTTTGATGCTTGTTGCGCTCTCTAATTAATCGCATCCAATAAACTTAAGGGGAAACAAATGCAGTTTAAGTATCTATTAAATTCATCCGCTATACTCATGGGCACACTAAGCTTAGGGCTAAGTGTGCCAGCTTTTGCGCAGGATATGAATCCTGAAAACGAGATGTCGGATGATGTAAATTCGACGGCTTCCGAACAACCACAACCCGTGAATTCAAACACAGCCCCGTCCACGGCAAACACAGTTCTTGATGACATTATCGTCACCGCACAACGACGCTCTTCTACTGTACGCGACGTTCCTTTCTCCATCGTTGCCTATAGTGGAGAAAAATTACAGGAACAGCTTATTTTCAGCCCGGCTGACCTCTCCTCCCAAGTTCCTGGTGTTACAATTAACACCGCAGACAAATCTCTTTCTATTCTGTCTATTCGCGGAAATGTATCGACATTCCGTACTGCTACACTAGATACACCGGTCGCTTTTTTCGTCGACGACTTATATTATGTTTATAACAATGATCTGAACAGCAACTTTTACGACGTAAATCGTGTCGAGGTTCTTCGCGGGCCACAGGGTACACTTTTTGGCCGGAACGTGGTTGGCGGTGGAATTGCGGTTGTGACGAATAACCCGGAATATGATGATAATTATTCTGCACAATTGACCGGCGGCAATGGTGGTTACTTCCGCACCGAAGGCGTTGTTAACGGCGAATTAGTTGAAGATAAGCTTGCGGCACGCGTTGCGTTTAGTACGGAGCGCTCGGATGGCTTAATTGATACTCCGAATCAACGCGGCAATTACGGCGAAGTAGATAGCCATGCAGTCCGTGGTAAAGTCCTGTATGAGCCCACGAACAATCTTAAGCTCAACCTCTCCGCTGACTACTCTTACAGTAGCGGAAATGGCGGCGCTATTCAGCTAGGAATTGGGGGGCCGGAAGTCATTCCTGATTCTTATGGTGACTTTACAAATGACGATTGGGTCAATAACGACTTTCAACCTTCGCCATATTCTCAGCGGCTTAGAGGCGGATTACTAAGAGCAGATTGGGACATCGCAGGGGGTGTTGTTACAGCTATTTCAGGCTACCGCATGAATGATAGCTACGCTTTCAACAACGATATTCCTGTCGGAACAGAGGTCCCCGTCTTTGGACGCGCGCAAGACGTGAAGAATAGAAGTTTCAGTCAGGAGGTTCGATTTGCGTCAGCCCCTAATCGACTTTCTTATGTTCTTGGAGCTTATTATCTTTCAGCAGATGTTTCGACGACAAACACATTCTCTTACAGCCCTCTAGCGGGCTCTCCTGTCGGCGGCGCTGCAACTCCCAACCCTGGGATTTCTAATATAACGCGTGTCCAGGACGGTGATGTCAAAAGTTATGCTTTATTTGGCGAATTCAACTTTGATGTAACTGACCGACTTACCCTTGTCGCTGGAGGTCGCTACACAAAAGACGAGAAAAATATCGATTATAGAGCGTTCTCAACAACGGATCCGGATGGCTTACCGGTTTTCGGGTTTCCGGGTGAAGTTAATGAATCTGGCGGCGAAAGTTGGGACGCCTTCACCCCGCGGGTAACCGTTAAATATCGGGCTTATGATGATATAAATCTTTATGCGACATATGCGCGTGGGTTTAAAAGCGGCGGATTTGTCGATAACGCCTATGCAAATCCAACCTTACCTCTGGATCCTGAGACGTCTGACAACTACGAAGCCGGCATAAAGTCCCGCCTGTTAGACAACCGTCTTGACCTTAATTTATCAGTTTTCCGTCAAGAAACGAGAAATCTACAAAACTTCTCAGGAGCTGGCGGTATCGCACATACATTCAACGGCACATTACTTATGAAGGGTGTAGAAGTTGAATCTGTTATCCGGCCAACTGACAAAACCACGATCAACTTGAATTACGCCCACTTGGACGGTGTATATACGGATCTTTTTGATCCATTAGTAAATCAGGACTTTTCAGGCAATCCTGCAAAATATGCCCCAAGTCACGCTTTCAATATTAGTGGTGAACATAGATTTGACCTTGATAGCGGTGCCACTATTACGCCTCGCGCAGAATTTATCTACAACAGTAAAATCTCGACTGATGATGCGGATACGTTGCCGACTTACGCAAATTTGTATAATGATACAGAAGGTAAAACTCTCAATGGCAATCTAACTTACTCCCCTTCAGATGATCGCTGGTCGATTGGAATCTGGGCTAAGAACATCACGAATAACTTTCAAATTGTTCACGCGGATGACATCACGGCGTTTTTGTCCCCCCGAACTGATACAACGCAATGGAAGATTTTCACCAATACACCTAGGAGCTATGGGATTACCCTCTCCTTTAAAGGGTAAAATAAAGGCTGTGTAGGTCTAGACGGGGGGATTAGTAAATCCCCCCGTTTGTTTGAAGAGTTTTAAATAAATCTCAAAATATGCCTAAAGGCCTATTATAACAGCGCTATTCGCCATTTATTTCCTGCATGCGGATACCTATCACCCATAAAGCGAGACCCAAATGACAGAAAAATTTGAGAACATCGAACCCAATTTTAATTTCACTGGGAAAACGGCTTTAATCACTGGCGCGGCTCAAGGTGTCGGCGCGGCAATTGCTAAACTAATCCATAAAGGAGGAGGACGCGTCGCTATTACCGATATAGATGAAGCCGGTGCTGTAAATTTGGCAGAAACGCTAGATCCGACAAATACTTCAACAATAGGAATCAAACTTGACGTTCGTGAAAAAGACGATTTTTTAGCCGCGTCAAACCAAGTCGTTAAAAAATGGGGAAAAGTGGATATTGTCGTTAACAATGCGGGCTATGCCAAACGTACGCCAGTGAACGACATCAGCGCGGATGAATTTGATAGTATTGTTGCTATAAATATGCGCAGCGTTTTCTTTAGTTGTCAGCATTTCGCTGAACATATGAAAAAAAACGGGTATGGCCGGATAATTAATATAACCTCTCTTGCAGGACAGAATGGCGGAACCGTCGCCTCTGCTCATTATTCTGCCTCAAAAGCCGGCGCGATAATGCTTAGCAAATATTTTGCTCGCTACTTAGCCGGAACGGGAGTCACCGTGAATGCGATTGCCCCGGGTCCGATCTCTACTGCAAAGCAACGATTATCTTCAGAACAAATTTCGGCTGTCGAAAATCAAGTCCCCGTTGGACGCTTTATGGAAACCTCCGAAATAGCGACTACGGCGGCGTTATTGGCCTCAGAGCAAGGCGGATTTTTTATGGGCGCAACATTAGATATGAATGGCGGCCTATATTTACGGTAAATTAGGCTATCCTGATTTTCGAATAGCGTTTCTGCATTCAAATATAAGGGATTTAACTGAACGTGTTAGATTTCTGCAAACAGGCCCTAAATGAAGAAGCCGAAGTCTAACGCAAGGCAGCCCAAGCTGAACTTTGTGAGTAAAAATCGGGGAGGCAGTTTTTGCCTAGCCCTCTTAAAATAGGAGATTAGTATGTTGCTTCGCAATGTTTGGTATGTTGCTGCCTTTTCGAATGAACTTAAAGTCGGAGAGCATTTAGGCCGCACTTATTTAGGTGAGCCTGTTGCTCTCTTCCGTACAGAAAGCGGTCAAGCAAAAGCTATTTTGGATCGCTGTAGTCATAGAGCCATGCCGTTAAGTGAAGGCCATGTCGATGGAGAGGTTTTAAGATGCCCATACCATGGTATGGAGTTTGGTGGCGACGGGGTATGTAAACGAATACCAGGGCAAGACCGAATTTCTGCAAACGCGAATATTCGTGCTTTTCCGATTGAAGAACGTGACAATATGATTTGGATTTGGATGGGGGACCCCGCATTAGCCGATCCAGAAAAGATTATAGGAAACCCTGAGCACGTAGATCCTAAATGGACATGGAAAAATTTTTACTTTCACGTGGAAGCGGATTGGCAGCTCTTAGTTGATAATATTCTGGACTTAACTCACCTGCCATATATCCATGCAAATACGATTGGCGGAAACCCGGAGCAGCATTACAACGCCGAAATGGAGGTTATTGCTGATGGGGAGCGCGTAGAACTTTTACGTAAGTTACCGAACTCAATACCGCCCAAGTCTTATATCGATGCTGGCGGATTCAAAGGACGAGTGGACCGTTGGCAGGAGGTCAGATTTCATCCCGAAATGGGTATGGTCATGCGGGTCAATGCCGGCGGGTGCGATGCTGGAACCGGCGCATATGAAGGTAAGCGCGACCACGGTTTCATGTTAGCAAATATTCACTGTATCACGCCCGAAACCGAAACATCTGTGCATTACATTTGGTCAATTGCCACAACGGCTTCGCCAGAGAGCGGCGTTCCTGAGGTGTTGTTCGACCAGTTTTTCGATACAATTACCGAAGATGAGGAAACTATTGCGATACAGCAAAAAAACATCAATCGGTTTCCTGATAAGAAGTTCATGGGTATTGCAAATGACGGAGCTGTTAATCAGGGGCGACGTCTATTGAGCAAATTATACGATCGTGAACAAGACTCTCTATTAGCCGCAGAATAAATTCCGGCTCCCTTAATCAGGACATTAACTCTATGGATATCGCCATCCCCTCCAAATACGCAGAGACTGAAAATGAGAGCCCCGTGCCCCCCCAGCTCGTAGGCGCTTTGGACGGTGTAAAGGTTTTAGATTTCACCGCCGTCATGGCGGGTCCATATGCGTCACGTATGATGGCGGATCTCGGAGCAGAAGTCGTCAAAATTGAATCCCTATCAGGAGATCAAGTTCGAGAACGCCCCCCACAAAGAAATGGGCAAAGCTCTTACTTTGGACATCTAAATGCCGGCAAAAAGAGCATGGCCTTAGATTTAAAAAATCCTAATGTGTTAAGGGCAGTCAAAACCATGATTACGGATTATGACATTGTCATAGAAAACTTCCGTCCCGGCGTCATGAAACGATTGGGCTTAGATTACGAAACTCTATCTAGTCTCAACCCTCGCTTGATTTATTGCTCAATTTCTGGATACGGCCAAACAGGGCCGAAATCTCTTAATCCGGCTTATGCGCCAATTGTGCATGCAGCGAGCGGGTTCGATAAAGTCAATTTGCACTATCAGGATGATATGGACGCACCTGCCGCAACCGGTATTTTTGTGGCGGATGTATTAGCCGGCACACATGCGTTTGGCGCAATTCAAGCCGCTTTATATCAACGAGAAAAATCCCAAAAGGGTCAATACATTGATGTCTCCATGTTGGATGCAATGGTTGGAATGCTCATATTCGAAACACAAGAAACGCAATTTCCGGGCAAGAACCGACGCCCTTTATACACGCCGTTAAAGACAATCGACGACTTTGTCATTATCGCCCCAACTAGCCCCCGAAATTTCAGTAAGCTCTGTGAGGTTACAAATCATACGGAATGGCTCACTGACCCGAGGTTTAAAACTAATGCAGACCGAAATGCTAATTGGGCAGAATTATTTGATGAAATTGAAACGTGGACGTCAAAACATACGGCAGAAGAAGTAGAATCTATATTAACGCCACAAGGGGTACCCTGCTCAAAATACCGCGAATTAAGTGACGTTATGACTGACCCACAGCTTTTACATCGCGGAACCTTCACAGAGATTTCTGATAGTTCAGGTTCATTCAAAGTAACGAATCCCCCCTTTAAAATGTCTGGATCCCGTACGGAAGCGCGCAATCATATCCCGGATTTGGGGGAGAACAGCTTAGAAATATTAAAGGCCGAAAGTCAGATGAGCGATGAATCCCTTGCGGAGTTAAGAGCTCAGAAAGGTTTCGGCAAGTCGTAAATAATAGCGTTTGACCTTCTGAAGTTTAGTGCGATGGACGGTTACAAAGGTCAATGGAAAGTAGTCTTTCTAAGGAATCCAGTCGGGAAAATTAGAAATATAGAATCTATGTTAAAAAGTTTTATCATTTAAAGAAAATATATTGAACTGTATAAGGGAATGGCAAAATACAATCGAAAATTTGAAGTAGGTTCTTCTTCCGATGTTTAGTTTAAGACCTATATAATTAATACGAATGGCCAAACCCTCTACCCCAACTTTGCAGGTCTTACGTAACCCTCTGTATCGCAAGGTTTGGGTATCCAGTATAATTGCACACTTTGGAAATTTTGTTCTTACCGTGGGCGCTGCATGGTCAATGGCGACACTTACATCCAGCACAACGATGGTGGCTCTAGTCCAAACGGCAGTCTTCGGCCCCTATCTTCTTTTTGGATTAATCGCCGGCGCCGTTGCAGATATATTTGATAAACGGCACGTCATACTTATAGCCCTCACCTTTCGAACGTCGATGGCAGCTCTTTTAACTTTCTTTACAGCCCTGAATATTTTGACGCCCATGATGTTGCTGTCGTTTTGCTTTTTATTTGGAATAGGAAGCATCGGATTTGCACCTGCTTGGCAATCTTCAATTGCCGAACAGGTTTCGCCAGAAGAATTATCCAATGCAGTAGCCTTAAACAGTGTGAGTTATAATGTCGCTAGAAGCGCAGGACCAGCCGTAGGCGGAATGATAGTTGCCGCCGCCGGAGCCTTGGCAGCCTTTGCAACAGCAACTATTTCAATGATCCCTATAGGTATAATATTTTTTATGTGGCGCCGACCCATTCCTAAATCAGATCAGCCGCGCGAGAGAGTGTTACCCGCCATTAATACAAGCATTCGTTACATCATCCATACGCCGCCGTTAAAGAATGCGTTACTACGATCATTTTCTCTTGGTTTAACAGGCGGCCTGCTCGCAGCTTTCGCCCCATTAGTGGCCCGCGATATGTTGGGCGGGGACGCCAGTGTTTATGGCATATTATTAGGTTCTATGGGTATAGGGGCTGTCACTGGCGCCCTCTTCGCCGCACGACTCAAAGGGCGTATTCGTCTCGAAAATCAGATGTCTCTATTTTGTGTGGGGGCTGGATTAGGGACAGCGATTATTGGATTTTCCACAACACTTTCAATGGCCATGTTGGGTTACTTTATTGCTGGCGCAATGCATGTCGGCGCTATTGCCCTGATGAATATTAGTGTTCAGGTTCGTTCTCCTCAATGGATTAACGCGAGGGCCCTTGCAAGCTTTCAGGCTTTAGTCGCGGGAGGGGCTGCATTGGGGGCTTGGGGATGGGGTCTCGTCGCAGAACATATTGGACTCGAGCGAACAATTTTTATTGCTGCCTTGGCGCTTGCTCTACTTTTTACGCTTCGGTTTTTCAAACCTATTCAAGAAATTCCTGATCGTATGGATAGTTATAAAAATGACAGAATTTATAAATATCCGGACGATGCCTATCCCAATTCAGCAGGACCAGTCACGATAGAAATTTATTACACTATACCCAAACATTCAAAGTCTGAATTCCTTGATATAATGACGCTTATAAAAAAATCACGCTTACGAAATGGGGCGCAATCTTGGTCACTATACCAAGATAATGGAGAGCCCGAGACTTGGATTCAGTCTTTTGCCTGCAAAGATTGGGGTGAGTTCATTCGATTAAGATCACGTATTACCTCCACTGAAAATGAGCTTGCGGAACGTGCGAATGCCCTTCACTGTGAAAGGCTACCTCGTAAAATAAGTTTACGTTGGCATCATTAATCTCACTATAACCAATATCATACGTTCAACCTCCTATTGATTACTATAGAATTACCTCGCAAATTAATTGAATAATTTTAGAGTTCTAAAATGAAGTCACATCAATTTCATATTGGAAAGCGGACAATGATCAACGGCCAAGCGGCGACGTGAGGGGCTTAGTACTATCCTGCGATGTCTCTTTCAAAATAAGCGCATCCCAAGTGAGATTGGAGACCACCTTACGCAGCCGCGGGTTCTCTTTCTCAAGGCCCTTAAGCCGCCGAGTCTGAGAGACTTTTAAGCCTCCATACTCACGGCGCCATTCATAGTAACTTTGCTCAGACACGCTAAGGGATCGACAAGTAGTATTTTCTAGCCATAGCGTGCTCCTTCAAGCTCAAAACGGCCAAATCTCTAACTTCTAAAACAGGTCGCCTTTTTTTCTGCTCGGCCTACTCTCTAGTAAGTTAAGACGTAAATTTTCTGACTTTAAGGTATAACAGATAACTCTATGTAGGAAATATGTTCTGCGTCATGGTGAATTGTATTCTCCGCCACGATAGAGTCTGTTTCCATTTCATTATTGCCTCCGCCGTTTAGGTTCCGGACGAATTTTGGGAAATTTGAAGACGTGATTTCGACGCGAATACGGTGAGCTTTATCAAACCGGATACTTGTCGTCATGGGAGTCGGTTCAATTGTATAGACTTCGTCTGATTGCATCATCACCTCTTTGTCATTTCCCTGGCGATAACGGGCTCGTTGAATTGTATCGTCTATGATCCAAGCCGTACCGTCCGGAGCGACATCAACGAGCTTTACTGCAAAGTCAGTGTCCTTAGCGCTCGAAGAAACATTTAAAACGGCATCGACAAAACCGGTTACTTCTATGGGATTGTCCAGCGGCTCGCTTGTATAGACCAAAACATCATTTCGGGCTTCAATAACGCGCTGATCAGCAGGCCCGGGAATGACCAAACCACCATTGCAGCAGTCCCCGCCCCCGATTGTCTGAACCGGATTAAGGGGGTCGTAAATATAGCTATCAGGCTGTTCATCTGAGCTTGGTTTGGTCGTACTAAGCGCTCCGTCGCCGTAAAGGCTGTTTGCATCTCCCTCACTGTGTAAATAAAACCGGATTTTCTCAGCTTTCTGAGGAGGCCATTGCTCCGCAGATTTCCACTTATTCTCGCCCATGGTGAAATATTGAACGTGTGGAGTAGTATCTGGGAAAGCCGTTTTGTCTTCTTTTAACCAGCGATCAAACCAGCTGAAGATAGCGCCATCAACGTCAAAACTCGTATCCCCCATTTCACGATCACCAATAACAGAATCTGGGCCGAGTTTGTTATAGCGACAATGCACTTCGGGAGCGACGACGACATACTGATTATCTCGGGTTTCCTGATCATTCCCTGCGGTGCGGGCATGGTTGAACAATTCCATATTCGGACCGATAGACACATCATACCAACTATTGAACCAGAGGCTTGGGACGCCCCAGCCCATCTCCTCATGGTAAAGCCCGCCTTCTTTCCAAGCCGGATCGGCAGGAGTTCGAGAAATCAAGTCTTCGAACGTACCTTCGGGCTCACCAAGGTCTTTCAACATTTCAGCCACGGGCAAATGCTTGATTTGCTCAGTCCAATCTACATCCGGTTTCGACGTCGCAAGATCATTATAAGTGGCAATCCGTGTCCGAGTTTCCTGATCTAGGCCTGACGGCAGTTGGGCTCTGAGGGGATTGTCCACGCCGTATAGCCAAACGAAAAACAAATTACGAGGCACCCCACCCGTATACCAATTGCCTTGCTCCTCAAAGCGACCGACTTTGCCAATTCCTGCACCCGCTGACATAGGAACCATCGCTTTATGCGCCGGGTGGTCCATGCCCGCCAAAGCCAGTTGCCACTCTGCAGAGGAAGAACAGCCGAGCGTACCGACATTCCCATTTGACCAGTCTTGCTTTGCCAGCCAGCTAATGGTGTCATATCCGTCAGTTTGAGGCTTCCCAAGGATTTCGAATTTGCCTTCGGAAAAATATCGCCCCCGCTCATTTTGAACGACAAAGGCATACCCTCGATCAACTGCCTGAAGCGCGTAGCGAAGTGTTCCGCCTTTGATTTTATGCTCATTATAAGGCGTTTTCCAAAGAATAACCGGAAACGGGCCGGTCGCGTCCTTTGGCATATAGATGTTGGTGGACAGTCCGATGCCGTCGCGCATGGGAACCAAAACGGATAGGCTAGAGTCGGCATTCGTCGCCAATTCGGTTTGCAGGGCTTTCTCTGAATATTTTGAATAATCCTGAGCCCGCACCTCCCCCATCAAAGCCGCAGCCATAGCCGCCGTACATAGTGAGACAGTCAGGAATGTTTTGGTTTTCATGAGTGAAACCCCTTAATTATAATAATTCTGAATTCGATTTTTAGATTATCACTCGTCAATTATGTTACAAGAGTAACAAATCCTATTTTCTAGTTTCAAATTATCACTGAGCAAGTTTTTGAAAGTTTTCTCAGGCAGCACTTTTAGATTCTCTGCTGAATGGTGTAACAAAAGCAATTTTTACCGCGATATTCCTACGCATATTTCTTGATATGATCAGATATTTACTTTGGAATGGCTAGGAGAAAGTTTAAAAACAAAACGGGTGCTGTGGACGAAAGCTTACCACATTATCTCTTTAGTCTTTGGTGACTAGATCTCTTTGAGTACCGCTCAAGCGTTAGCATGGAATTTGACGCAGGCTGGGGCGAAAGGGTGGCTTTATCCAAGTGTAAGAAATGACGGAGTTTTATGAATTGCGGCGTTTTCGCCTGACGCCATTATCATGTCACAGCACACGCGCGCTCTTCCTTATCGCTTCCATGGTGAGATTATAGATATGGAAAAGGTGGAAACGAAAGAAAAGTCTTTATAATTATTTCGCACAGCACCTAATTGCACATGTCGACTTCTAATTTACTGAATTTAATGAATAGTCATTCGAATACATCATGAGAGTAATCCTGACTTTAAACCTATAGACCATAAAAGACTAAAGCTTTTTGTGCGCAAATCAGAACGCACTATATAAAATAGCGAACAACAGATTATCAGGTTTCGTATGGAAATTATAACCCAGCGAATCCGCTATTTTTATATATGAATGCTTGAGGGCTCATGTGCAAATAGCAAACATAATTGTGAATTTTTTAAGAACCGATTTTTTTCTCTTGAATGTTTAAACAGACGTGATAAACATTAACGCATTATTAATATCTACGACGGGGCAGCGTTAGATGAAACTAAATCATTTTAAATATTTGATAATATCCGGGGCTTTCTTGGCCTCACCTGTCTTGGCTCAAGACATTGTATATGAGCCAATTAATCCAAATTTTGGTGGAAATCCTTTCAATTCAGCGCACCTTTTAGGCGTAGCAAACGCCATAAATGGTTATGAAGATCCTGATCGGACGGCGAGCGGATTAGGAACATCTCAGGCCGATTTGTTTGTTCGCCAGCTGCAAAGTCGACTATTATCAGGCCTTGCCTCAAACGTAACCGATGCAATTTTCGGCGATAACCCCCAAGATTCGGGGACAATCCAGTTCGGGTCTCAAACAATCACCTTTGTCCGCGGTCTATCCAGTATTCGACTGACTATTTTTGATAGTGACACGGGATCAACGACGGAAATTGAAATTCCTATCTTGAATGTTACCGGCGGAACTGATTCCACTGCGACAAGCTCGGCGTCATTTTCACCAGAAACAATTATAACATCGGGTTCGGATTTGACGGCAGGAACTTTTGGGTCGTCACCATTTTCAGATGTTATGCAAATACCGGAAGCAAATTCCGGAATGAATTAAAAAGATAAATAGGGGCTGAATGTGGGAATTAAGAGGCACACTTTGTGTCGTAATGTATTACGACCTTTGTTTTTAGTGGTGGCGGCAAGTACATTGTCAGCTTGCGTGACGCCGTTAAAGCAGATGGCGTCCCCGAACCAATTGCATCCGGCAAAAGTCAATCCGTCAACCATTACTCAAGATGAATTGAAACAACTTCCTGCGCCGTCCCAAAAGGTTGCTATTGCCGTCTATGGTTTTGACGACAAGACAGGACAATTTAAACAAAGCGCTACAGGCCAAACCTTATCTAGAGCTGTAACACAGGGGCCGACTTCCATTCTGGTAAAAGCTCTCCAAGACGCGGGCACTAGAAAGTGGTTCGACGTCGTCGAACGTGAAAACCTCGACAACCTTCTTAATGAACGCAATATCATTCGGGAAATGCGGCAGCGTTATTTAGGTGAAAACACCGTAAACCCTCAGGCTTTACCGCCCCTTATGTTTGCCGGTGTCCTGCTGGAAGGCGGAATCATCAGTTATGATACAAATACAAAAACGGGTGGACTTGGGGCGCGCTATCTTGGAATAGGCGGAAATGTCGAATACCGGGAAGACACCGTAACAGTTTACTTGCGCGCCGTTAGCACGAAAACAGGGGCCGTGTTGAGTAACGTCACAACATCACAACGTATCGCTTCGGTCGGTCTGGCCGCCAATGCCTTCCGTTTTATCGCATTTCAAGACCTTTTAGAGGTAGATTCCGGCGTGACGGTCAATCAACCCACACAACTGGCCGTTCAGCAGGCTGTTGAAAAGGCCGTTTATGCCATGATCATGGACGGGGTTGATTCAGGTCTTTGGAGCTTTGCGGACCCTAGAGCGGGACAGACAACCTTGAATAATTTTCACAGACGCAACAGTCCAGAATATGTCGAAAAAGTTCTGGCAGAGCGTCCCGAATTGAACCAGCCTAATAAGTCAAAAACAATCAAAGCGGACCCTCCTAAAATCGGAGCCATCGCACAATTAAACAACAATGCAGTTTTAGAGACCCTAGAAGGTCCGGCTGCTGGAAGATAAGTGTCGGGGAAGACAGAAAGAGAAAATATAAGAAAAATTTAAAATGGCTTGAAATTTGCAAGTCAACTAAAAGAGAGACTTTCGGAACAAAGTTGGTGCTCGAAACCGAAAGCCTCTCCCAGGAATCGACTAAAGTAGTCGAACTTCCTAACTATCAGCTTGTGGGGGCGCAGGCAACAAGGGATGAGTCATGCTTGCAGCTCACCCCTGCCCGAACCCTCAAAAGTCAAAAATGAGAAGACGTCTTCTAGACGTTCGAACTACATTTAGCGGGTTTGTTAGAACATTGGTGCTCGACACTTTCCCGAAATCTCAACGCTTCTTTTGAGGCACTCTACACCTTTGAAAAGGTGAAACAGGAAAGACTAAAACTATGAAAAAACTACTTATATTAACGGCGTCAATTGTCGCATTAACATCCGGCCAGGCTTACGCAAATAATTCCACCGTCAACCAAACCGGCGATGAAAATACAGCAACTGTTGATCAGACAGCAGGTGTCGAAGGCATGGCAACAATCAATCAGAATACAGATGAGAGCACAGCCTCTATCATCCAGCGTGACGGACCTCCGCAAAGCGCAGGATTTAGCGTTGCTAGCAACGTTGCCTCCATCAATCAGAATGGCGATCAATTCCAAGACGCAACAATCGACCAAACCAATGTCAATGGGAATGCGCCGCAAAACGAAGCCACAATCAACCAGACCGGTCCCGGCGATGAGTTTATTGATGATGATGACGACAACCCGTCTCAGCAAGCCAGCATTCTGCAAAATGGCTCAGGAAACTTGGCGACCTCTACCCAGACCGGATCCGGTGCGGAGCTTTCCGAAACCACTCAGGTTGGTGACGGCAACTTGTCTCATGTCACGCAAGGCCCAACATCTTTTTCATTCGCGACGGCTAATGTGAATCAAGACGGCAATAACAACGACTCATCCGTTGGCCAGTCCGGATTCAATCTGACAGCCGATGTCGACCAAATGGGTAACGGCAATATCAGCGACGTTTTACAAAGCGGTCAGCCTGTCACAGGTGGAGTAGCAAGCGGCAATACAGCCACAGTTTTCCAAAGCGGCGACAATAATGACAGTGGCGTCAACCAAAATGGCAACAACAACACAGCGAATGTTTCCCAAACCGGTACTGGCGACACAAGTACAGTGACGCAATCCGGCGAAGATGGGGAAGCTACTATCCTTCAAAGCGGCACCGGTAACACCTCTGACGTCTTACAACAGGACAATGCCGGCGGCGCAGCCGTTGTAATGCAAAGCGGCGCTGATAACACCTCTAATGTAGAGCAGACTGCAGCCGGATCCGACGTCCTCGTGGACCAAACGGGTAATCGCAACACGTCTTTGGTCAATCAAGGCCGCGAAGCCGGCCATTCTTTCCAAACAAATGGACAGGAAGCCGTTATCGATCAATCAGGCCACGACAATATGTCTACCGCCATTCAAAGCGGATCTCGTGGTGATTTGTTTGTGGATCAATCCGGTAACAATAACACATCATCTGTAACGCAATCCGGTTTTGCCAACAGCTCAGGCGATAGCGACACGGCCGGGGATGCAACCCGTATCGTGGGTATCGACCAAATCGGTAACAATAACGGTAGCACTGTTACGCAGGGCGGCCAGTTATCAATGGCAAGCGTTGCACAAATCGGCGACAACAACATCAGTTCCATCGCCCAAGAACGCGGCGCAGGAAGCCTTGCGGGCCGCCGCATGACAGCAAGCGTCACTCAGGACGGTAATGGAAATGATAGCTCCATCACTCAAACCAACACTTTGGACGCAAATGCCCAGCTTGGAAACTCAGCCACTGTCTCACAGGGCGGCGATTTTAACACGTCTACCTTGTTCCAAGACGGAAATGGAAACAATGCTAGCGTCGACCAAGCCGGAAACAACAACATATCCATGTTGTCGCAAATCGGTTTTGACAACACAGCGACTGTTTCGCAAGCGAGCGATGGTAATATCTCCACCGTCAATCAAAACGGCACTGGCAATATTGCAACAGTAACCCAGTAAATAAACGCACGGCGGGCCATCTGGCCCGCCGCACTCTTTTGGTGAGTCGAACGGGGCGCACCGAAAACTGATGACCGGACGAACTATGGTGCTCGAAACGGCCATCACAACCAATGCCTCAAAAGAGGCACTTAACCGCCTAATATGTGGGCAAAACGGGAAAGACTAAGATCATGAAAAAGACAATTTACACAACCGCCAGCATTGCGGCTCTGCTTTTCGCGGCGCCCGCCTTTGCGCAAACGACACCTCCAACATTTCCGACGACTCAATACTCGGATATTGACCAGAATGGTGAAGACAATGAAACCATTGTTGATCAAACTGGTGGTAGTGAAGGCGTATCCCAAATCGACCAGAACGGTGATGACAATTTCGCTAGCGTTGACCAGTCGGAAGATTCTCCTGGAGCAAACTCGTTTAACGTGCCTGCCAACACTGCAAATATCAATCAAACAGGCGATAATTCCCGCGCACGCGTTGAACAGAACAGTACCGACGCTGGTTCAAATCCCGGAAACTCTGCTACGATTACACAAAACTCTAACGGCACAGTTCAAGGCCCGAATGGCGTACCTTCTGGCTTCAGCCTTAACGGCCGAATTGTCCAAAACGGTAGCGAAAACACGTCAACAATTGATCAGTCAGGCAACCCTAATCAGCCCCCGAATGATGGCGCTGGTTCAGGTGTAACGGCGCGTAACGATCAGACTGGCACAAACAACCAATCTGACATTACACAAGATGTCTTCGGTCAAGATGCTAATCCATTCACCGATGCAAATGTCACCCAAGATGGCTCAGACCACAATTCCAGCGTGCGTCAACGAGGTTCAGAAGCGCTTGTTGATGTCATTCAAAACGGCGTGAATAACAGCTCCAACGTCTCGCAAGGTGCAAATAGAGAGATGACAGCAACTGTCACTCAATCAGGCTCAGATAATGAGAGTTTTGTTGATCAAATCGCAAGAACTGTGACGGCGACAGTCACTCAAAGTGGTGTCGGTGGTAAATCCGATATTGACCAAATTGCTCAAAGCCGGGAATCAACGGCTACTCTCGTTCAAGGCGGCATGGGTAATGATAACTTCATTGAACAAGCCAATGTGAGCGCCGAAGCCATGGTCACTCAAAATGGCACAGACAATGTCAGTGACATCTATCAAGCCGACGGCTCTGATGCGATGGCAACTGTGGTCCAAAATGGCGTAGATGGAACATCCCTCGTCCGTCAGTCTGGTGAAATGCAAACTGCCTCACTAACACAAGGCGGCGTCGGTAACTCAAGTGAAATACGTCAAGGCGTTGATGATAATGACGTTGCTACGCCTCCTTCCTCTGGCAACGTTGCGACAGTTACACAGTCTACCGACGACAATACCAGCCTGATCACCCAGCTTGGTTTAGACAACACAGCAACTATCGATCAATCTGCTACATCTGGAAATACTTCCTCCGTAATGCAGAGCGGCATGAATAATAACGCAACTGTAACTCAGTAAGTAATTATTCGGCGGGCCATCTGGCCCGCCGCACTCTTTTGGTGAGTCGAACGGGGCGCACCGAAAACTGATGACCGGACGAACTATGGTGCTCGAAACGGCCATCACAACCAATGCCTCAAAAGAGGCACAAACTGCCTAGTATGTGGGCATAACAGGAAAGACTAAAACCATGAAAAAACTTCTTATAGCAACCGCGTCGATTGTCGCTCTGACCGCAGGTCAAGCTTACGCGAACACATCGACAGTAGACCAAAATGGCGCGAATAACGGTGCCACTGTTACTCAAACTGACGGAACAGAAGGCGTAGCCATCATCAACCAAGGAAACGTTGAAGTCGGTTATGACGCAGAAGATAGCACTGCGTCTATCACACAACGTGACGACGACCCTGCAAGTGCAGGTTTCAGTACGCCAACGAATATGGGTACGATTAATCAGACCGGCACAAATATGAACGCCGTTATCGACCAGACAAATGGCGACGGAAACAGTGCGACGAATACGGCGACAATTGACCAAGCGTCAGACGGAGCGTTTCTCGCAACGGGTTCTGCTGCCTCGCAAGAAGCTTCCATCACACAAAATGGTGAAGGCAATACGGCTACGTCATCGCAAGGTGGTACCAATGCATTCCCTCCTCCTACCCGTAGCGGACAAACTGTCTCTGTCTCCCAGGACGGAAACTTCAACACGGCGTCTACTAATCAAAAAGGTAACGATGGCGAAGCTAGCCTTGTTCAATTAGGCGACATGAACAACGCAACTGTCGATCAGGGCGGAGCGACCAACATGTTTACGGCAACGCAAAACGGCAATAGTAACGTCTCCACTTCTGCTCAAAGCGGCAACAGCAATGACGCCAATGTGTCTCAAACGGGTAACGGAAACGACAGTGACGTCACGCAAGATGGCGGCAGCAACGGTTCTACAGCGTCTGTCATCCAAACCGGCGACGACAATGAGAGCAATATCACACAGACAGATGTCATTGGTGGCAATCCTGTTCCGCCGCGTTCTTCAAACGGCGCAATTGTTTCACAAACAGGGACTAGCCATTTAAGCACAGTCACCCAAGGCGGTGCTACAGACGGCAACAACATGGCTGATGTTAACCAAACCGGAACAGACCAATCAAGCACCGTGACTCAGTCTGGCGATTCATCTGTTGCTACTATTATTCAGTCGAATTCTGGAAATGAATCCTTTGTAACCCAAGAAGGTTCTGCGGGTGGAAATGCCATGATTAACCAATCAGGTGTCGATAACACGTCCACTGTGAATCAGACATCAAGCGGATCTGTTGCAACCATCAATCAGAGCGGCGTGAGTAACTCCTCAACCTTGTCACAAGGTCGGGAAGCAACAACCAACTTCCAAACGAATGGCCAATCTGCACTGATTGAACAAAGTGGAGACGACAATGTCTCAACTGCTTCACAAAGTGGATCGCAGGGCGATTTAAACGTCAGCCAAAGTGGTGATCGTAACTTGTCAACTGTATCCCAGTCAGGCTTTGCGAATGCATCAGGTGATAGCGATCTTGGTGTTGTTGGCATCAATCAAATAGGTAGCGATAACATCAGTACAGTTACGCAGTCCGGACAGCTTTCCGATGCGACGGTTTTACAAATCTCAGATTCTAACACCGCTACCATCAACCAAAGCGTCTCAAACAGCCCGAACCCTCCGGGCGGTCCAGACCCACGCGTTGCTACGGCGTCAATCGTACAGCAAGGTGGAACTCAAAATGTCAGCTCCATCACTCAGGAGCAGGATGATGTGAATAGTGGACGCTTGGCGTCTGCGGCCTCAACTCAGGACGGTAGTGGAAACACCAGCTCGATCACTCAGACAAACTCTCTTGTCGCAGGTGCCGAGTCAAACAATACTGCGGACGCTTTCCAGCTTGGAGATGACAACCTGTCCACGATTGAACAAGATGGCGCATTTAACGATGCGGATCTTGACCAGATCGGAAATAACAACATGTCCCTGATCTCGCAAATGGGAGAAGGCAACACCGCGACGGTTCTACAAGGTAGCGATGGCAACATGTCTACTGTGACCCAAAACGGCATTGGCAACTCTGCCATGGTTACCCAATAGGTTCCGACCTCTTTAACACCCCGGCGCGCAGAGATGCGCGCCGACCTTTAATTTGACGCATTTTGCGTCTATAATCAGTTTCTATGTGGAGATCAGACATGCGTTATCTCACGACTACACTCCTCGCTCTCGGGCTCAGCGGAATATCTGCGGCGGCTTCAGCGCAATCGGCCACAACGGTGGAGCAGATTGGCAATCGAACAAGCGCAGTTGTCGCCCACGATGGACTCGTAAATGGCACAACCGTCACCCAATCAGGATGGGATTTTGACGCAGATGTCGAGATCGTCGGAAATTCCAATAATCAAGGTACCGATGACAACAGGATTACGCAGACCGGACATGGTTCGAGCGCGACTGTAAACATTGTTGGCGACCGCAACACATTTGATATTGTGCAAGGGGGAAATGCCTCCTCTTCCGCCAATAATCAGGCGACACTGGATGTCTTAGGGAATGACAATATAGCCGTTATTGGCCAGACAAATGACTTTGGCGAGACCTATGCTAATGACGCACAAATCATTCAGAATGGGTCGTATAATATTGCGCAGATCAACCAAACGGTCTCCCCTACTTTCTTATCTGGCGGCACGAACCGCGCGGTAATCAATCAAAGAGGCGACGAGAATGAGGCCTTGATTGATCAAAAAGGTGCTGGGAATGATGCCCAAATCGAACAGGACGGCTTCAATAATTTTGGCTCCATATCTCAACAAGGCGACGGCTATACCGCCGCGTTAAGTCAGTTGGGAGACAATCTTGATTACTCTATCACGCAATCCCCTTGCCTTGTCGGTGCCGGGGCGTGCAGCGCAATGACCATGACAGTAACCCAAACGGGCGGCGGTCTATAATCTGAACCTTTTTACGGCGGATATTATGCAGACCAGACTTTTTTTAACCGGAGCGACCTTATCTTTAATGATGGCCGGAACCGCTTGGGCCCAAGACAATCCTATAGCCACCCTACAACTTGAAGAGTCTGCAAAACAGGTATCAAAAACAATACAAACCGATCAAATTCGTCCTGTCCAAAGTCAGGATAAGGTTCAGTCGCGTAGCGTGGACCAAATCGGCCAACGAACTGCAGACCCGTCTTTTAGTGTTGATCAAGCCGAAGGCGGGGTAGACCGCTGTGATCCCGCTTATAAAGGGCCTGCTGAATGCGATAAATTTTCTGAGGGAGAAGCCATTTCGGCTCGGAAACGCAGTCAACGCAATCCGGAAGTGGACTTCGTTACAACAGTTGACCCAAATTCCGGCACGTCCTTTATAGACCCCGTCGACGCCGCCAATCGGATTGGCCGCGGCGATACCAACGGCTCACAAGTTGCGGAGTCTTTAGGCCAAGACCTAATCACAAATGATCCGCCCGAAGACAATAAGGATGAACGTTTGCTTCTAGATGATTTTGGCGAATTGCCACCCGATTTTCTGCAAGATATTCAAGGCCTCCCTCCAACTGTTGTCACAAGGGGTAATTAATGTTTGGACTTTTTTTAAAATCCAGTGTCGTTTTGGCGGCTCTCGCTGCCGCTTCGCCTGCGGTTAGTCATGAAAACAATGCGAAAGCTTGGATAGAGTTAGATAAAAAAGACGGCAAAGCCCAAATGCGAAGCATGGCCGAATGGCCCATGGATGCCACACTCAAATATAAACTGACATTAGAGAAAAAAAGCGCCTCTGGGCGGTCATCCACCAGTCAGGGCGGAACAGTTCAAAGCTCGGCCGGGGAAGCTGTACAACTATCGGTCAGCTCAGTTGATTACGCATCCGGTACAGAAGTTATCGCTTCTCTTACGGTAACAGGGCCGGGGGGGCATGAAGTGACGGATGAAATCAATCTGACGGCTGCATCACCGGAAGACTGACCTTAAACGTTGTCCCGCCTTGGGCATTATTGGAAAAACCAATATCCCAGCCATGAGCCTCACAAATTGCTTTGCAGATAGCTAGGCCCAGTCCAGAACCTTTAAAGTCGCTTTTGGAATGAAGGCGCATAAGAGGGTCGAAGACTTTGTCTGCCCCCTCACCTGTTATACCAATGCCGTTATCAATGATATAAATGACTGCACTTTCATTTGTTTCGTCAAGTTTTATTAGAATGTTTGGCGACGTATCAAGAGCAACAAAGCGGCACGCATTTTCGAGCAAATGTGTAAATAGCAGGAGCGACATATTTTGATCCGCTTTAACAGTTGGAAGACGCTGATCTTCTAGCGTAACGGATTGGCCAAACTTTAAATAGATCTGGGCGGAAACCACCTCTATAACTTCCTCTAAACTCACTTTGGTAATATCCGGAGTTTCTGTCAAACACTTCACATAGATTAGCAGGTTTTCGACCAGGTCGGACACTTCCTCGGTCGACTCTGTGAGCGCGTCTAGGTAAATTTCGCCGTCGCCTCCTAAAACGTCTGAATATTCAAGCATCATAAGTTCAGCGAACTGTCTGATTTTACGTAAAGGGGATTTTAGATCATGTCCGACCTTTTTTGATAAATCAGAGATCTGGTTTTTAGTTTTCATAACCAGAACGTCCAAGCGACAGAAAGGGAAAGACTTCTAACAGGTTCATGTTTACTCACGCCTTGTGCTTGACTCAAAAAAATGCGTTTAATTGAGCGGTCAAAGACAATCCGAAAGTATTTAACGAATTGCAGATTTCAATTCGCTCAATTGGGGCCCAGCAAACTTTTTCTGGAAATATTCTTTGAGATAGAACTTTTCAACTATGTCATCGACATGCTGCCCGACTTCGCTTCGAAGAAATTCCTCATCTACCAAACTGGAAATAAGGGCTATCTCCGCTTCTCCTTTATGAGGCAACAAAACAGGCAAGGTATTTTTAGCGGAGACTCCACGCGGCATCATATTATCCAATAAAATCAAGTCGTATTTTTTGGCTTTTAAATGATCAACGGCTTCGCCCACAGTTAGAGCGAAATCGAGTTGGAACGCTTTGCCGACGGATTTCCTCAACGCAAGGTCAATAAGTTTCGCCTCAATTTTCTCATCATCAAGTAATAAAATTTGTATCATAAAAGTTCTTCAAACATTTTTGCAATTATGCAGCAAGACGCCATTGCCGCGCAACATAGGCTATCAGACGTCTTTCATCGCTTCGCAATTCACCGTCACATTTTGCTATTGACTGCATCGCCCTAATAATTGTGATCTTGTCCTCTACCTCTTCAAGTTGGTTCATGTGCATCTGTATTTCGCGCTCTTCGTGGCCCAATTGCACAATTTGTAAAACCTCGTCACGGTTAAGGACAAACCAGTCTTTCAACATATGATCTGTTAAAACTAAATTTGGGCTCAAAATAGATTTTACGCGCTTTGTCATTAAAATGAACATAGTCATTTCTTCATGATAAATGCGCTTTTTGGATAAAATTACAAACATAAATATCTTGAAAATATGACGCCACTTTGAGGCGGCCAGTTCAAGAGATTCGAATTCATTGGAGTTATGAGACATCTACATTGTCCTTATAGTTCCACAAAATTAGCGTCTCCAGCTTAATTTAGGCTTAACCAAACTACCATTTTGGTAGACCAAAAAAAAGCCGCTCCGTAGAGCGGCAAAGTGAGTGCCCTAAGGACTAGGGGGGGGGGTAAGATTGATTTAAACTTAGTCGGAGTAGAGGTTTCTCATAGATGATTTCATTTTTTCTTTGTTGCTTTGAGTAATGATTTTCATAGCACCCGCCGCATAATGCGGGGTAACAACCAAACCTCGACTACTGGTTTGACGCAAAACACGGTTTTGCCGGGGTAAGGGTTCTCTTATGACCCTCATTTTTTTGGTTGTCGCAAATTCGGGGGCTTTTAATTGATAGGAATTAAAGCCCTGAGAAGAAATTGCTTGGGTCGAAAAAGACGGGCTAGTTTTGGCAGAGCCATTATTAGCCTCAGCGCTTACAGTACCAACAGCCAAAAAAGCGGAGGTAAGAATAATTTGCGAAAGTTTCATTGTCACTTCTCCGGGGCGTCCGCTCAAATTCAGGATTGAATATGTAACAGCGCGATGAAACCTATATAGCTCAAGCCATTTGACCCAAAGCTGAACCAACTAAACAGAATTACTAATTTCGCTTTAACTATAACTGTTCAGGTTGAAAGACAGAGACATTCAAAAACCAGGCTCACTGCCAACGCCTATTTATTAGGCCGTCCCCTTAGAGAATAGCCAGGTTTCTTGAGAGAACAGACTTTAAGTCATTTTTGTCATAAATCCCGTCAACACCCGTCACGTTCCTGTCCCTTAAATGGGAACTATCCAAGGAAGACGAAATAGCAAAAACTTTCGCGTATCCCATATGGGAACGTATTTGAGGCAAGGTTTCTAAGAGGCTCGAATAAGGAGGAAGACGGTCATCCAGAAAGACGCAATCAAAAGGCCTGTCTGCCAGAATTCTGACCGCTTCGTTTAAATCAGAGCTACATACAAGCTCGGCCTCAGAGTTCACGCCTCGGGAAAGAAACTTTCTAAATAACCTGTGTTCTATGGGATCGTCATCAATCAACAATATCCGCAAATGAGTCATCCCAAAACGTCAAACAAATTTTACAAGCGGAAATTTTTAACAGGAGCGAACACAGCTTATTCCGGCTGCAATCTTTCAAACACACTTTTATAAATGACTTGCGCCAATTCACCATATCCTAAAAATGAATCAGGCTTGACCAGATAACCATCTGCGCCGAACTCATTTGCCATGCTTTTATCGCTCGTCTCGTCTGACCCTGAAACCATAATGACAGGATGCGACCTGGTTTTAGTGTCTTCTCTAATTGCCTTTAAGACCTGAAATCCGTCTATTCCTGGCATTCGAATATCTAGTAAAGTCGCGAGTGGGCTTTCAGATTTAATTGTTGAAACAGCCTCTCGGCCACTAGCTAGCTCAATAATTTCCAAATCAGACTCTACCTTCAGCAATGCCTTTTTTATGAGCAGCCGATCTGTTTTATCGTCATCAATAATGAGAATTTTTCTCATACTAACTCTACTCCAATGACTGAGCTGCTTTGAGTGTAAACATAAATTCGCTCCCCACGTCTTGCTTTTCTATCAATGCAATTGTTCCGCCATGCAAAATAACGATTCTCTTGCACAAGGCAAGCCCTACACCTGACCCTTCTCTGTGGGCATGGGGTTTTGCACGCCCAAATAAATCAAAAACATGGGGCGCAAAGTTTCGTTCTACGCCAACACCATTGTCAGACACGGTTATTCTCCACTCACCTAGAGACTTCTTTGCCGATACTTCTATCTTAATTGGCCTAGTGTGGTCTCTATACTTGATTGCGTTGTCGATTAGATTGGCAACAACTTGCTCGAGCAAGACCGATTCCCCCCGAACTATAATTTCATCTTGAGGAATCCTAATTTCGCCCCCTAAGTTTGCGACATCCTGCTCTCTCGCCTTGCACACTTTTGTTATAACTTCAGTGAGGTTGAGACGCCCTATATCTACTCCCTCCGGTGAAGCTCTCATAAATTTGAGGAAACTTTTGATTAATCCGCGCATGTGAATAACGCCGTCGCTAATTTCGGAAAGATACTCTTTTCCGTCTTCACTTATATTATCAGCACACTCTTCCTGTAAGAGCTCCGCGAAAATGCCGATATGTCTAAGGGGGGCTTGAAGATCGTGTGACGTCAGGGAGGCAAAATCATCCAAATTCTTATTTATGGTCTTTAAGAGCGCCTCTTGTTCTTTGAGTTCCGTAATATCCGTAGACACCACAAGTATTCGCTTCTCCCCGGTCACGGGATGGTCAAATGGAATTTTATCTGTTTGCACCCAACCCATTGCGCCATCATTCGGTGTATAGCGTTCTACATAACCAAGTAGCGGTTTACCTGAGTTTATGACTTTCAAATCGTCGTCGTGATAGGTTTTCGCACTGTCACCGAAAAGGTCATAAGTATTTGCGCCCTCGACAGACTTTACGTCCATTCCCATCGATTGGGCAGCTTCTTCATTGAGCTTCAGAATGATGTTTTTATCATCCTTATACCAAATTTTATTAGGCATCGCGTCCAGAACCAGACGCATCTCAGTTTGAAGGACTTCCAAGTCCTGATTTCTCTGTTCTAGCGCCTGGGTCAAGTTGAACTCAGTCGTAATATCCCGGCCAGCCGCTTGATATTCGTAAAGCTCGCCTTCTTGATCAAAAAGTCCGATGAGGGTCCATTTCAAAATGATTTCTTCGCCCGTCTTTGCGACCCTCATACTTCGCATTTCAGTTTGGGGAGATTCAGGCGTCAGTTGACTCAATTTTGATTTTAAACGGTGTCGTTGTCCTTTTTGCACGACTTCTATGAGGTCTTTTCCAATAAAAAATTCAGGCGTATTTTCTTCTGAAACCCCATCTGAACCAAAGAAACTCGCGAAAGTTCGGTTCACGAACCTTACCACATAATCTCGGGTAAAACGGCAAATGAGGTCAGGGTGACTATCAAGTATAGAGTGATATTCACGATGCATAATTTGATCAGGCATTTTCACCAATTCTCGCCTATCAAGGCGGCTAAACTCTATACTCTCATACATTGGTTTCTGATTTCATAATCTCAACATAAGTTCCCCACGCTAGCGTGATCGTATGCGGGTCAGCATTTATATCAATCAATAGTGCATTTAAGGCTTTCTGCTCGCCCGTAAAATTGCCTTCGACACCAAAATATTTAGCTGTCGCTAAATTGAGGCATTCAATCACGGACTCGTTTGTCTGATGGTCCAAATCCCGTTGTCGTTCGATAACATGACGCACCTTATCAACCCGGAAATATCCCGTTGAAGGAAATTGATCCTTAGAGTGTCCCACATATTCATTTTCGGAGAAGTCTTGTTGGTTTTTCATTGAATTTATCATCTCCTGCATATGTCGCTATAATTTTCAATATCAGTTCCGCTCGCCTCACTAGACAAGAAAAACTAGACCAGAGAGGAAAACACACAAAACCTTTTAAGGTTGTAAGCTAGGAGGTATAACACTTCATCTGAACCAAATTTGAAGCAACGCGGCGTAATTACTAACGCGCTATTAACCATTCTTGGGCGGAGATTAAATATAGCTTTAAGCGCGAACTCTACAGCGCCCCTTCGACCACGACCTTACTGCCGTCCACCCGGCTTTTTATTCCGTAAATCTGAGCAAGACGCTCTTCGGTTAATGTTTCTTCGGGAGAGCCTTGGGCTTGAATTTGGCCATCTTTCATCCAGATGAAGCGGTCTGCATATTTCGCCGCTAAAGCTATATCGTGAAGCACAACCAGCGCGCCTTGGCCGTTACGGACGTAATTTTTAAGTAAGTCCATAACCCGAAATTGGTGGCGTGGATCCAGCGCTGCCACGGGTTCATCCGCAATCAAAAGCGGAGCCTGCGCCGCAAACGCCCGAGCGCAATGTACGCGAGCAAGCTCGCCGCCCGAAAGTGTGTCGGTCTTTCTCTGACTAAGCTCTTGAATGTCACAGGCATTGATCGCGGCGTCTACAGCCTCTGCATCTTCTGTTTTCAGTCGGCCCAAACTGGCCCCATGAGAATAGCGCCCCAGAGCCACCACATCGTGAACGGTGTTAGGCCATGCCAAGGGCCTGATTTGCGGCAAATAGGAAATCCGCCTCGCCCTCTGCATCGGCGTTAACGCCTGAACCAAGTCCCCGCCGAGGATAACATGCCCTTTAGCTGGCTTAGAGAGCCCCAAAGATGCTCGAAGCAATGATGTCTTGCCTGCGCCGTTTGGGCCCAGCAATGCCACTAATTCTCCGGCTTCTAAAACGAGCGACGCGTTTTCCACTAAAGTCGCGCCCGGCGCCAGAACAGTGATGTTTACTGCTTTCAATCTCATGACGGCCCCACTCCTCCGCCTTGCCGCTTCATCGCAATCCAAATAAAGGCCGGCGCCCCAAATAGGGCAGCCACAACGCCGAGTTTTAATTCGGATTGGGTGGGAACGAGTCTAACGCCAATATCGGCAACTACCAAAAATACGCCGGCCAGAAGAGCTGACGGAATGAGCGATCTCGCCGGATCATGGCGCACAAATGGACGCACAATATGGGGCGCAACAATGCCAACGAATCCGATGGCTCCGGCAAGGGAAACCGCCGCGCCGGTCGCCAATCCCGCGCCAAGGACAACATATATCCTCTGGTTTCTAAGGTTGACGCCTAGCCCGCTTGCCGCCTCTTCGCCCAAGGTAAGCGCGGAAAGACCTCGGCGACACAAGAACAGAATAATAAAGCCCAGCAGTAAAAAAGGTCCGGCCAAAGCAATATCTTCAAAGCTCCGATTTGCAACGGATCCCAATGTCCAATTGATCATGTCAAAGAGAGAAAACGGATTGGGCGAAAGGTTCAAAAGCAAGCTCATCACTGCACCTGCAAAACTGGAAAGTCCCACGCCGACAAGAATAAGCGTTACAACAGACTTTGTCCGGATTGCCGCCAAAGCAATGATCGTGGTGGCGATCAATGCTCCCGCGATCGCAGCAATGGGCAACAACCAAGTCTGAGCGCCAATAAGCCCGTAATACAAGACGAAACTGGCCGTAAGAGACGCTGTTGCTGAAACCCCCAATACGCCCGGTTCAGCCAAAGGGTTTCGCAAAAGCCCTTGGAGCGCTGCGCCGCTGGCCCCAAGAGCGGCCCCGACCAAAAAAGCGGCCAGAGCGCGCGGCAGACGAATTTGCCAAATTACAAGGCTATCCGTCACGTTGCCCTGCCCTATCAAAGCAGTAAAAACTCGTCCCCATGCCATCGGCGTCGTTCCGAGCAGGCAGGCTACAAAAATCGCAATGACTGAGAGTAGAATTAAAAAAGGATTGATATAACGCGAAGAGGTCACAAATCGCCCTCGACATATTGGCGCGCGGCCAGAGCCTCTATGCCATCCATCGTAAACCATCCTCCGCAAGACATAACAGATCCACTCAATGCCACAGTCGGAAGTGTTTCTATCTGGGCTTTCGCTATCGGGTGGCGCATAGCGCTCCATCTATCCCTTGATCGGTCATTTGTATCAAAAAACGCTGCCGCAATCAGGTCGGGCTGCTCATAAGCGAGCCTTTCAAGCGGTAAAGACCGCCAGCCGGGCTGATCTTGAAAATTGTCGAGACCGGCGGTTGTTAGCATTTCATCTATAAGCGACCCCGGCCCGCTCGTCACTCCAGAAGGCGTCATATAAAGGGCCCGGTTATTGTCAGATTTCTTGGTTATTGCTTCCAAGCGGGTTTCCATATTCCGGACAATATCTTCGCCGCGTTGCGACACACCGAGGCCTTCTGCCATTTCGCGCGTCACGCGTTTAATCCCTGCCAAGTCGCCTGCCCATCCCACATTTAAAACGGGTACACCCGCTTGTTCAAAAAACTTTGTGGCATTGGGCCCGCCGCCATAAGACCTAACAACGAGATCCGGTTTGAGAATAAGAACATCCTCCGCGCTAGATCGGACAGTTTTCAGACCCGATGCCTTTAAGGCTTTGGCCCGTGCCTGCATATAAGAAAAAGGCTTATCCGCATCCGGCGACACGGCGAGGATTCGATAAGGCTCGACCATCTTCAAAACATACTGATCCGCACAGTAATCCAGACTGACAATACGTTGAGGTTGGGCGGACGGCGTGCCTAAAGTTGAAGGATTAGACATATAGCTTTCGACCGGGGCAGCGCTATCACACGCCGATAAAACCAGTCCCGCAATGAGAGTTGATATGAAACATCTAATGTTCATCTTCGTTCTCATAACGCAAACGGCTTTTAAAGAAAGCCAAACTATTCTAAAGGGTGTCTAGAAGACAATTCTCTAGTCTTTATTTATATTTGATAATGAAAAAAGAATTTGTCTTTGCTTTAAAAGTCAGCTTAACCGAGTTTAAATCGGGCGTGTTTGAATCCTTTCACCTCTTCAACTGGCCTCTTATAAATAATCGCAAGGACGGATGAGCATATTCGGACCCCTTGTGAATTCAGGCGACTGATTATGAATAAATTACTTTCTGCCATTTTGATTGTCTTCGCAATCATACTCGGAAGTATGGCCTGGACAACTTTAGAGCTCTCAAAAACATTTGAGAGCGAAACTCAAGCCAGAGAGCAAGCGCTAAAAACAACCGAAATTCTGTACCACCTTCGACGTATCAGGCGGTCTGCCTTAAATGCCGAGACAGGACAGCGCGGTTATCTCCTCTCAGGAGACGAAACTTATCTCAAACCCTACACTCAGGGAAAAGCTGAGTACCAAGAGTCCTTTAACATTCTAAATGACATATTCAAAGGACAGATGACCCCCCTACAGGTTGAACGACTCCCTCTTATAGAACAAGCTGTTACGACGAAATTCACCATTATGGAGAAGACAATTGATTTAGTAAAAAGCGGTCAAAAAGTCGCCGCTATGGCTATTGTCAATACCGATCGCGCCAATGAAGTTATGACGGATATTCGAGATGATATCCAACTGCTAATTGATGAAGAAAGCAATATTCTAAGAGGGGCGATCGCTACAGCAGATCAACGGGACAAACGGGCGCAAAATTACTTGAAATGGATTATCAGCTTGGTCCTGGCCATGTTGATTATTGCTATATTTTTGATTTGGCGGGCTGGGAAACTCGTCAGCGCTCAGGCCCATATCAAAGATTTAGAAGAGGCCAATGCCCGAACGGAATTGGTGGCCGGTGAGCTTAATCCTGTCTCTTATACAAATCTCCGAGCCCACGAGACCGAGGCTGATCTCGTATGCC